>JAEEGK010000189.1_pt1 | contig 156203 bp, 124 predicted proteins | sample 8958771 | NCBI WGS metagenome assembly JAEEGK01 (sample SAMN16246547, study PRJNA631951) | gut metagenome | biome: gut microbiome; feature: rumen; material: SC-attached | host: Bos | place: Iran: Karaj | collected 2018-10 | reverse complement strand
TCCTGGACGATCTCGGTTCGGAACCGGAGAGATGCCAGAGCTATGGTACGGATTACACACCCGTTCAGAATCTGATCTCCTACCGCTATGACAGGAAACTTCCGACCATCGTCACCTCCAACCTTGCCGATGAAAAGATCCTGGACCGCTACGGTCCCAGGATGATGGACCGCATCAATGAGATGTTCTCCATCCTCCGGTTCAAGGGTGATTCCTATAGGAAGTAATGAGTGGCACACTCCGCATGTGTTTCGGGGAGATGCCCTCCCGAAACACTATGCTAGTTGTGCCGATGTCGAACAATTCCGCTGCGCGATTGTCCAACTCCCGGCGGGGAAGCCTGCTCGCAAGCTCGCATCCGTGGCGGAATTTAAACACCATTAGTTATGAAGAAGAAATATTTTGATCCCAACAATTTCAAGGTCAACAAGACCTGCAGGATGGGATTCCGCGCCACCCAGCAGGAGCAAATCACCATCCAGGCAAAGGCGCAGGCCTGCGGTAAATCCGTCAGCGAATACATCCGCCAATGCGCCCTCGGCCACAAGCCCAAGCTCCGGATGACCCGAAGCCAGGCCCAGGCATACATCAGCCTCAACGATGCCCGGGGCGACCTGATCCATATCAAAAACGCCCTGAATGCCATGAAACCGGAAGACCGTCTCCTGTGTTTCGGGGATGCATTCAGGATGCGCCGGTGGATTGCTGCCGCGAACAAACTTATCAAACATTGGAGAGAGATTGAACGAACCTTAACAGAGTAAGCCATGATAGCAAAAGCTAAATCCATCGCCCACGGCGGCGTGTCCCTCGGGTATATAACCCGTCAAGGAAAAGCACAGGTAGTAAAACTGAACCACCTCTCGGAGGATGCCAGCCCACAGGCCATCTATGGGTATATGAAGCTGCACCAGAAACTCCGGGAGGAAGAACTTCAGCGCCGTCCCCTGAAGAACAACGTGATCCGGATGGAGATCTCTCCGTCCAAGGAAGAATCCCAGGGCTGGACCCTGGAGGACTGGAAGCAGCTGGCCGAAGATTTCGTCCAAGCTTTCGACAGGGTCCGGCTGCCCGGAGAGGAAGGACGCCGCAGGTCTCCCTGCCGCCTTCCCAACTCCCAGTATATCATCACGCTCCATACGGACAGCAAGTCCGGTATCCCTCACCTCCATCTCGACTGCAACCGCGTCGATATGGACAACTGCCTGAACAGCGACCACCGGATCGGCATCAGGGCCAAGACCGCCGCCGAGGAAGTCAACCGCCTGCGCGGCTGGAAACGCACGGAAGACAGATTCGAGGAGAACAGAGCCCGCATCAAGAAGGATTGCTTATCGGTCTTGGCTGGACTGAAAAACTTCTCCTGGGAGAAGTACACTGCAGCGCTGGAAGCCAAAGGATATACCGTCAAGCTGAAGCTGGATGCCTCTGTGACTGTCCGGGGATACACAATCCTGAGTGGAAACTCCGCCTATAAATCCTCCATCATCAGCCGTGACCTGACGCCGGCGAAGATTCAGGAGACCTGGGAGAAGATGCGTCCGGAGAACAGATACGGGCAAATGACCTATGAGGAGCGCCTCGCTTTTGCCACGTCTGATGAAGGGAAGGATTATCTGTTCCCGTTGGGTTTGACCTTGGATGGGAAGAGATATGAGACGAAAGCTTCCGGCGGAGCAGTGAAGGCCTTTCATGAAGAGAGCAGAGCGATTGAGCGAACCCATTCGCCGGAAGAGTCTGGCAATATCTTTCGGACTGCCTTCCTTCTGTTCGTCGGGCAAGTCGATGCCGCTACCACCTTCGCACAAAACTGCGGAGGCGGCGGATCCGCCCCCGATCAAAACTGGGGTCGTGACAAAAACGAGGATGACATTCTCTGGGCCCGCCGCTGCTTCCGCAAGGCTCGGGAGATGGTTACTACGCCGGTGATAAGGTGGGGAAGAAGGCGATGAGCCTAAATAACGTGTTGAACTGCCAGGATATTCTTGGCAGTTCATTGTTTATCAGTGGTCGTTTCCAAAATGGAAAGAACCACGACTGTTTCCATTTTGGAAATAGTCGGTCTTAAAAGTACGGAAGGCCACTTTTAATGTATTATCGCTTTTCTATCATCATACGTATTTGACAATAAAATGTCATATTATGCTATTGTCATGAATTAATTTGCTATCTTTACAAGAACGAAAGCAAATCATACATAATACATTTTTTGATGGAAGAGAATCCAAACCTCAACCGTATCAAGGTGGCTCTTGTTGAGCGACAAAAAACCAGTAAATGGTTGGCAGAGCAGATGGATAAGTCCGATACCACGGTGTCAAGATGGGTGTCTAATCGCATTCAACCGTCAGTTGAACAGCTTTTTGAGATTGCTCGTCTTCTCGACATGGATGTAAAGGATCTTCTGAACTCTAATAATAGACACGTAAGATGAACAAGCAACAGCTCGCAAGTAAAATCTGGGCTTCGGCCAACAAGATGCGCTCCAAGATAGAGGCCAATGAATACAAGGACTATATCCTGGGCTTCATCTTCTATAAATTCCTCTCTGACCAGGAGGAGGCGATGTTGCGCAAAGATGGATGGTCAGATACTGACATCGAACAGGAACTCGTTGAGTCAGACCTGGAGAACAAAGTATATGTCCAGAGAAAACTTGGATACTTTATCTGCAATCATTACCTCTTTTCAGCTTGGATAAAGCCTGGAGCAAGTTTTGACGCTTCTATTGTTACAGATGCACTCAATGCCTTTGAACGCAATATCTATGAAACACACCACCGTGTTTTCGACAAGATATTCGACACTCTTAGCACTGGCCTTTCAAAGCTCGGTGAAACGAATGGTGCCCGTACAAAAGCAATTCTCGAACTGCTCAAACTTATAAAAGACATCCCTACTGACGAAAATCAGGGCTACGATGTGCTCGGCTTCATCTACGAGTATCTTATCAGCAACTTTGCCGCAAATGCCGGAAAGAAGGCCGGCGAGTTCTACACCCCACATGAGGTAGCTATGCTCATGGCGGAAATTGTCTCCTATCATCTCCGCAGCAAAAGCAATATCGAAATATACGACCCCACCTCTGGCTCAGGCTCCCTGCTCATTAACATCGGTAAAGCCGCATCCAAACATCTACGTAGCCGGGACAATATTAAATACTACGCTCAGGAACTAAAGGAAAACACATACAATCTTACCCGTATGAACCTTGTTATGCGTGGAATCAAACCCGCAAACATCCAGGTCCGTTGCGGCGACACCCTTGATAAAGACTGGCCATGGTTTGATGACAAAGATCCTCTACGTACATATAATCCACTTTATGTGGATGCCGTAGTTAGCAATCCTCCCTATTCCCAGCAATGGGACAACAGCAATAAGGATACTGATGCTCGCTACGCAGACTTTGGCGTCGCGCCAAAAGGCAAGGCTGATTATGCGTTCCTTCTTCATGACCTTTACCATATCAAGCCCGATGGTATCATGACTATAGTTCTTCCTCACGGGGTACTGTTCCGTGGCAAAGAAGAAGGCGAGATACGTAAGAACCTTATCGAAAAGAACCATATTGATGCTATCATCGGACTTCCGGCAAACATCTTTTTCGGGACCGGTATTCCGACCATTATTATGGTCCTGCGCCAAAAGAGACAGAATACAGATGTGCTCTTCATCGATGGCTCCAGGCTTTCTGTGAAAGTAGGCAAGCGTAACAAACTCACTGCTTCCGATATTCGTCGCATAGCTGACACGTTCATTGAACGCAATCCCTCAGACAAGACCTTCGCGCGTGTCGTCACCCGTCAGGAAATCCGCGACAACGGTTACAATCTGAACATCCCTCGCTACATAGAATCGGCAGATGTCCCGGAGACTTGGGACCTTTATTCCACTATGTTCGGAGGCATTCCAAAAACCGAGATTGCTTTATTACATGAGTATTGGAAAGCCTTTCCGGGTCTCGAGAATGCTCTCTACAATCCTTCTGAAACACCATACACCTCAATGTCTGTGGAGGACATTCGTTTTGCAATCGAAGGACACGATTCGGTTAAAGCATTTGAGAAATCTTTTGCAGAAGCATTCGGGACATTCAACACATACTTACATGGCCATTTGATTGACGGGATGCTTTCACTTAATATTGCCGGAGAAGAAGAGGCTGTTACAAAGCATATCTTCGAGCGCCTGCAGAGTATCCCTCTTGTGGACAAATACGAAGCATATCAACTCTTTGCCAGTAAATGGGAAGAGATATCTCAGGATCTGGAAATTATACAAACAGAGGGATTCCAGACCACCAAGCAGGTAGATGCGAACATGGTCATCAAGAAGAAGGGAGACAAGGAAGAAGAAGTTCAGGATGGATGGAAAGGCCACGTTCTCCCGTTTGAACTTGTTCAACCCATCTTCCTGAAATACGACTGGGAGCGAATACAGAAAATGAAGGAGGATCTTGAAAAGACTGCTTCAGAGATTGATGCCGCGGTTGAAGAATTTGAAGATGATGAGAAAGAAATGATTTCTGATGATGACGGCAAGATATCACCCAAGGAGGCTCAGAAAAAACTCGATTCTTTGCGCCAGGAAATAGACTCCCCAGAAATTCATGCACTCCATGATTATTCTTGCCTCCAGTCGAAACCGGAGAAATTGTCATTCGTCGAGCGTCACCCGGAAGTCAATTGGGACGAAATGAACGCCGAAACCAATGGCACCTACAAGGCAAAAACCGTTGCCCTGAGAATCAGCGATCTTGTTGACGGTTATCCTTTCCCGGCAGGTTCTTTCGAGAGCAAACTACTTCATCTTACGAGTCTTTTTGAAAACGCAGCCTCGCTCCGTCAAGGCATCAAGCGAGGTGAAGCGAATATGCACGAGGAAACCAAACGGATTATTGAGCATCAACTTTCCGATGCCAACGTCCTGGAACTACTGGAAGTCAAATGGATTGATGGTCTATGCCAATGCATTAACGAACTCCCTCAATCTATAATTGACTCGCTCGTACAAAAAGTTGTCTCTCTGGACAAGAAGTATGCAGTCACCCTTGTGGACGTTGAGAAAGATATTCGTTCCGCATCTAACGAACTCCACGACATGATTGACGAGCTCATCGGAGATGAATACAACATGAAGGCACTTAAAGAGTTCCAGAAAACGCTCAAAGAATTATAGGCTATGGCACAGAAGAAGAAAATCCCGGAAATACGTTTCAAAGAATTCACTGATAGCTGGAGCGATCAGCCTCTTTCCTATTACCTTGCCGTCTCCGAGGAAAAGAACTCGGCGAATCAATATGACAAATACGATATTTACTCAGTATCACGCGAGTATGGCGTGATTAACCAGATTGAATATCAAGGCAAATCATTCGCTGGTGCTTCTCTTTTGAATTATCGTGTAGTAAACCCGAACGAGGTTGTTTATACAAAATCACCGCTTCGCGCTCAGCCATATGGAATCATTAAGACCAACAAGTCAGATAGTGGTATAGTCTCTGCTCTTTATGGAGTCTTCAAGCCAAATGAAGAAGTTGATCCCATTTTTGTCCAGACTTATTTTGAGCTTGATTCGAGACTAAACGAGTATTTGCGTCCCTTGGTCAACAAGGGTGCAAAGAATACCCTGCTTATAAGTGACGAAGATTCTATCTCCGGAAATGTGAGCTTCCCCAAAAAAGAAGAGCAGGAGAAGATGGTGAAGTTGTTCAACGCCATCGACAAACTCATACGCAAGCTGGAGGAAAAGCTTGAGAAGCTTAAAAATATCAAGCAATCACTTCTAAATCAGATGTTTACAGATGTGAATAGGGGGGGTGGATTCCGAGGATTAGATTCGCAGGATTCAACGGAAACTGGGAAATGATAACACTGGGTGACATAAGCCATTATATTGATCGTAAGGCGCCTTCGAATTCAAATGCTCCCGTTATGATGATTACTGCATCTCACGGGTTCATTGAACAAAGTGAAAGATATTCTTCGGATAATGCTGGGCAAAGTCTTTCTAACTATACCCTATTAAAAGAAGGAGAGTTGGCATATAATCATGGCTTTTCTAAGCTCAGAAACTTTGGTAGTATCTTTGACCTCAGGGTATCTGAGGCTCGTGTACCATTTGTATACCACTGCTTTTCCTTACCTGATGACAACCCCATGTTTTATTCCTACTATCTCAATAGCGGGCTATTTGCACGGAATCTCCGTAAAATGGTAACATCCACAGCAAGGATGGATGGTCTTCTTAATATTTCGTATGAAACTTTTATGGAATTGCCTTGCGCGAGACCTACTAAAGATGAGCAAGCAGAGTTGTCTGATTTCTTTTGCACCATTGAAAAGTTCTCGAATGAAACAGATGCAAAACTCGTAGAGATTCGCAAGATGAAGCAAGCATTGCTTAACAAGATGTTTGTTAATTAATTTTTTTAAACCATGCCACTTTTTCCCACATCGTTCTCTATAGAAAAAGCTTTTGAAGATGCCGTAATAGAGCGTCTTATAGCCTATGGCTGGGAGGAGAACATCCTGGAATACAAGACCGAAGCCGAGTTGCTGGATAACTGGGCGGCAATTCTCTTTGAGAATAATCGCGATATTGATCGTCTTGGTGACTACCCTCTCACTGATGGAGAGAAGCGCCAACTCATTGACCAGGTCAATATGCTTCGCACTCCCAACAGCATCAACTCGCTCATCAATGGTAAAAACATAATCATCACGCGAGATAATCCGGAGGATGTCGCACACTGCGGCAAGGAGGTTTCACTCAAGATATATGACCGCCAGGAGATTGCTGCCGGTCAAAGTCGTTACCAGATTGTACGACAGCCGTATTTCAACACTGCAATCCCACTTGCTTCAGATCGTCGTGGAGACCTTACGCTGCTCATTAATGGAATGCCGCTCATCCATATAGAGCTCAAAAAAAGCGGCATCCCTGTAAGTCAGGCGACCAACCAGATTGAGAAATACGCTCACGAAGGCATCTTTAGCAAAGGGCTCTTCTCCATGACCCAGATATTTGTGGCCATGAATCCGGCTGAGACTCTGTACTTTGCCAATCCTGGCCCTGATGGGCGCTTCAATAAGGACTACTTTTTCCATTGGGCAGACTTCAACAACGAGCCAATAAACCAGTGGTATGAAATCTGCGAGAAACTCCTGTCTATTCCTATGGCCCACCAACTCATAGGTTTTTACACCGTGGCGGACAACACAGACGGGAGCCTCAAGGTAATGCGCTCTTACCAGTATTACGCGGCGAATGCCATTAGCCAGCGTGTACAGCGGATGCACTGGGACGATGTAGACATTCACGGTGGCTACATTTGGCACACTACGGGTTCCGGTAAGACACTCACCAGCTTCAAGAGTGCCCAGCTCATAGCGCAAAGTAATGATGCTGATAAGGTAGTTTTCCTGATGGACCGTATAGAGTTGGGGACACAGGCCTTCCGCGAGTACAGCGGTTTCGCTGACGATGCTGAAACAGTTAACGACACTCTCAACACACATGTGCTGATCTCGAAACTCAAAAGTAACGACCCTACTGAAGTTCTCATCGTCACCTCAATTCAGAAGATGAGCAACATCAAAGAGGAAGAGGTCAGTTACAGGAATGCCATTCAGCAGATCCAGCGCAAACGCCTTGTCTTTATCATTGATGAATGCCACCGTTCCACCTTCGGTGAAATGCTTCTGACCATCAAGAACACCTTCCCCAAGGCGGTATTCTTTGGCTTCACAGGAACTCCAATCCACGATGAGAATCAGCGTAAACACAACACCACGGCAACGGTCTTCGGCAGTGAATTGCATCGATACTCGATTGCTGACGGCATCCGCGACAAGAATGTATTGGGGTTTGACCCGGTAAAGGTCCTGGTTTATAAAGACCGAGACCTCCGGATGAGCGTTGCTCTCGACAAAGCCCACACTGAATCAGAAGAGGAGATTTGGGGCAACGAAGAAAAAGAGCGGGTATTCACCAAATATATGGAAGAAGTCCCGATGTCTGGATATGTCAACGATGATGGCCGTCGAGTAAGCGGTATCGAAGATTTTGTCCCCTCATCTCAATACGAGAATGACAATTATCGCCTGAGGGTGGCTGAAGATATTGCGGAAAACTGGAGAACCCTCAGTCACGGAGGTAAATTCCACGCAATTCTGGCCACAAGCAGTATTTCTGATGCAATTCTTTACTATAACATCTTCAGCGACAATTTCCCGGAGCTGAAAGTCACCACGTTGTACGATAACAGCATTGACAATGAAGGCGACCCGGCTGTGGCCAAGGAGGAGGCAACAATTGCTGTTTTAGCCGCATACAATGCCCGTTACGGCATGAGCTTCAACATGGCCCGCTATCAGTCCTACAAGAAAGATGTTGCCGCCCGCCTCGCCCATAAGGAACCATACCTGGGTCTTGAGAACGTACCTGAAAAGCAGCTCGACCTTTTGATTGTCGTCAACCAGATGTTGACTGGCTACGACTCTAAATGGATTAATACGCTTTACCTCGACAAAGAGCTGCAGTATGAAGGTGTAATCCAGGCCTTCTCTCGCACCAATCGTCTTTTCGGCCCAGATAAGCCATTTGGTAATATCCGCTACTATAAGCGTCCCCACACGATGGAGCGACATATAGAAGAGGCTTTCAATCTTTACTCCGGAAACCGTCCTTTCGGAATCTTTGCAGACAAGTTGGAAACCAACCTTCTTGCCATGAATGCCAAGTATCTGGAGATTCGTGATCTGTTTGACGCTTGCGGCGAAGGAAACTTCGAACACCTCCCCGGCAGCATCGAGGAAAGAGCGATGTTCGCCAAACTGTATAAACAGTTCAACGACAGTTATGAGGCAGCCCGTATCCAAGGATTCACCTGGGATAAGACCAATTATAGTTTTTCTCATGCAGACGGGACCTCAAGCACAGTCCAAATAGCTCTCAGTGAGACAATCTACCTAATCCTTGCACTACGTTACAAAGAACTCTTCTCCAGTGGTGGCGGTGGGGATGAACGCGAAGTCGAGCTTCCTTACGAGATCGACACTTACCTCACCGAAATCAATACAGACCGTATTGACGCAGATTACATGCAATCACGTTTTGAGAAGTACACTCGTCTTCTCAATTCTGGAGCCTCTCAGGAAGACATCTACAGAGCCCTTGGAGAATTGCATAAATCATTCGCCACATTGACGGCTCTTGAACAGCGTTTCGCAGCGCAGATTCTTCACGATGTCGAATCCGGTTCTCTTCTGCTCCAGAAAGGCAAGACACTTCGCGAGTATCTTACCCAGTATATGGAGCGAGAGAAAAACGATCGCATTCATTTATTTGCTCTTCAGATGGGCGTCAACGAGGATGCGCTTCGTTCAATATATGATTCTCATCCTACTCCAAGCGACCTCAATGAGTTTGGACGTTTCGATGCCCTGGAAGATAGCGTGGACCGTGCCAAAGCACGTGCTTTCATTGAACGCTGGAAAGGAGAGGCTGTCCCGGCAAGGAAACTGAGTGCAGAAATAGATTCATTCCTCCGTCGCTTCCTTTTTGGCACAGACGATAGCACTTTCTCGGCCTCGGCGCTTGCCACGAGCAACCCTACGGCAACGACAACAGTCAATATTGGCACTAACATCGAACATGCCGATACCATTATTGTGCGTAATGAGACTCAAGAATAATGCAGAACTTCGGCCCAGTAAATATTCAAACTAACATCGAACATGCAGAATTGGTCGATGTCACCAATAAAACCATCAGTCATAGTTTAAACATAGCAATTGCCGAAGACAAATCACAACTCGCCCCATCCTCTCCCTTCTCCGAGAACCAAGCTCGCAAGCCAGCACCGAAGGGCAGTTCGGCCATCCAGCTAAAGGACTTCAAGGGAAACAAGATTGGCTTCCTCCGTGTTATCAAGGCCTTGCACAAGGAGGGGTTCTTTGAGACATTGGACGGCGGCCGCCCCACCGAGGACGAAGTCTACGCCGCCTTCGGTATTGCCGTAAATGAAGGCCTGGACGACTTCTCCGCCCAACTATCGGCATACCGAAAGGACAACACCCCGGAGACCCGCTGTGAAGTATTTGACCGGCTAAAGAAAATTTACGAAGAGTACGAGCAGGACATCGACAATAAAAAGAAAGAAAAGCAATAATTAAGAAACAACATATCCACGATGAGCAAAGTTTTAAAACCCGATGACGCCATTAAGGCCGTATATGAAGATAAATTCCAGTTATTTTTGCAGAATATTGGAGTTTATGATAGAGTTGTGTCCGGAACTGAAAAATGTAAGTTTTGCGGGCAGCCTGTCACTATGGACAACATTGCTTCTGTTTTTCCGGAAAGCGGAACAATTAAATTTGTCTGTGACAATCCTGAGTGTTTTTGCAAGATGAATAACTACTTTAATGAAAAGTAATGATAAACGTTTATATCATCTTTCCTGTAAGCATCTTATGTTTAGCTGCAGGTAGTGGAATAGCTTGGCATATCTTTACTCATCCCGAGATATTAGATAAGTGGGCGTCCATTTTTTATCGGTTGTTCAAGGCAATATATAAGGGTGCCGACAAACGATTTGTAAAGTATAATATCCAATCCACCATCAATGGTTATATCGCTAAACTGAACAAGGATGTTCCCAATCTTGATGCACAAAGGATTAGTATTGATTGGATTGACGAAGATATAACACCTGAAGCCTTTTTAAAATCTGGAACTCTTGTACTCCGGATGCACAAGAGTATTAACCAGAATCGGAACATCGTCAATGCCACGTATACATATGTGTCTCACGAAGTACTAAAGAAAGCGAAGACATATTTGGCGCCACACCAAAAAGAAGCAATTGACTTATTCGTTTCATATAAAGCCCTTCAAAAGGCAGGGCACGATATTATGGACGCCTTTGTTCAAGCATATCTTCGAAATGGGCTTGAGAAAGACTCCATTGATAAGCTGTATGCTAAATTTGAGAAGATTGATACTGGCGGGCTCTTCTTCCCTGTATTTATAACAGAAATGACATTCCTCGGCGAAAAGATCTTTGGGAAAGGCGTGAATCGAAATAAGATATATAAAGAAGTGGACGATCTTGTTTCGTTCCTGTTAACTCTCGCCAATCGTAAGACAGGAGAGTACTCAACCTTGGAGCATGGGGGCGAGTATTCGAAGTTTGCTATTCGAATTGTAGGCAAACAATATAAGATTGAAGAGGAAGGGAAGCGAATCTATGTCAATAATATTCGGCAGATTACGCAACCTATCGAAACTCTATACCTCATAGGAAACTCATACAACCAAAAATTCATCGATGAAGTTTCAGCAGACTTGATTGAGGATGATGTTTGGGAGGTTTTCCACAGAGTCGTGACCAATGCTAAGTTGAGGACTAGCGAAGGAGAAGAATTCGATGTGAACAATTATATCACGACTTTAAGAAAGAAATCTGTAACGATTGTTACAAGAAAATAATAGAAGGATTAATGTCACTGTAGGACAGATTTAGTTTTGCTTGATATCGGCAACATTGCCCCATAAGTCGGCAAAAAATCGGCAAAAATTGAGACACAAAAAGAGCTAACCGCTGAATATCAGCAAGTTAGCTCTTTCTAAGGTGCCCCGGGCGGGACTCGAACCCGCACGGCCTTTTCGGGCCAAGGGATTTTCATACCACTATGGCTTTCGCCACCAGTCTCTGTTTGTGGTCCGGACTATTCCTTCACCGTGGATCGGAGATCTTTAGGTGTGTCGTGTCTAGTCTCTGCACCTTCCTCCTTTCAGAGGCTCGGCTCAAGATTACCATCAGCGCGACCTGTTAAGGCTTCCTTGAATTTACGACATTCTACATCGCTCCTTTCGGAACGCGCACTCAATTGGTTTAAGTCCCTCGTGTCTACCATTCCACCACCAGGGCGTGGGTGCAAAGTTAGCGAATTTTCGCTAACTGACAAGGCACCCTAGAACATCATCGGGAAGCCGCGCTGCTGGGTCTTGGCTTCGGGGTCGATGGCTTTGGCAACGGTCTCGGCGATGAGCCGCGCGCCGGCCTCGTTGGGATGGATACCGTCGCCCTGGTAGAGATCGTCGCGGCCCGTCAGGGCGGCGTGCAGATCGATCACGGGCTGGAGCTTATTCTTCTTGGCGGCAGCAAGGATCAGCGGGCACATTTCTTCCGCGATCACCTTATCGCTGATGGTCCAGGTCTCCTTGGCGGCCGGAATCGGCGTGCAGAGATAGATCTTCGGCTTCGCGGGCAGGGCCTTGAGCGCGTCGATCATTTGCTGCAGGTCCTTGGAGAAATCCGCCTTGTGCGCCCAGTTGGCCGTCTTGGCATCATTGGTCCCGAGCTTGATCACCACCACGTCCGGATTGAACGCGAGGGCATCCTCCCAGGCCAGCTCCTGCATATACGGACGATCTCCCGAATTCATCAGCGTCCGGGCGCTGACCCCGTAGTTGCGCACATAATACTTGTCCCCGAGCATCCCCTGCATCAGCGCTGGATAGCCGTTCGCCGTGCGCATATCGATGCCGTAGCCGTCGGTGATGCTGTCGCCGATGCAAGCCACGCGGATCGCATCCGGGGCGGGCGCCTTCAGGTTGTCCAGCCAGGCGGACAGGTCGGAGACCATCTGGTCGTGGTAGGCGAAGAAAGGCATGAAACCGAAGCCGTGGCCGCCCGTGGGATAGATATGCAGCGAGCAGCTGTTGCCGGCGTTGCGCATCGCGGTGTAGTAGGCGATGGCGTTGGGCACCGGCGGCACGAGCTTGTCGTCGCTGGCGAGCAGCAGGATGACGGGCGGGGTGATGTGGCTGCGCACCTGGCGCTCGTTGCTGTAGAGGGCGACCAGCGCCGGGTCGGTCCGCTGCTCACCCAGCAGGCCCTCGAGCGAACCCTGGTGCGTCCCGCGGCCCATCGTGATCACGGGATAGATGAGGATCTGGAAATCCGGACGCAGTTCGTAGGGGCTGTGCGTGGCGATCGTGGAAGCCAGGTGGCCGCCGGCCGAAGAGCCCATGATCCCGATGTCGCGCGGGTTGAGATGCCAGACGGCGGCGCTGTCGCGCATCGTGCGCATCGCATTCTCGACATCCGTGATCGGGAGGGTCCGGTCGCCGTGCGGGATGCGATAGTTGACCAGGGCGAAGGCGATGCCCTTGTCGTTGAAGAACGGGGCCCAGGCCGAGCCTTCGTGGGTATTGGACAGGACGGCATAGCCGCCGCCGGGGCAGCACACCACCCCGCGTCCGGTCGGGTTGTCCGGCAGCCAGACCATCATCTGGGCGGCCCCGTCGGGAGTCAGGTTCAAGGTCAGCTGGCGGACGGTGCCTCCCAAAACGGACACGCCGCACAAAGCGATCAGCAACAAAGAAACGACAATCTTTTTCATATTCTTGAGTTTAGAAATATTTCTTTTCCTGGCGGTCCAGTGCAATGAAAATGAAGATCATCACGGAGAATGCCCAGAGCGAAGAGCCGCCGTAGCTGAGCAGCGGCAGCGGGATGCCGATCACCGGCATCAGGCCGATGGTCATCCCGATGTTGATGAACAGGTGCATGAACAGGCACGCGGCGAGACAATAACCGTAGATGCGCGTGAATGCCTCCCGACTCCGGTCCGCATCGGAAACGATGCGCCAGATCATCATCACGTAGAGCAAGATCACGACCAGACAGCCCGCGAAACCCCATTCCTCCCCCACCGTGCAGAAGATAAAATCGGTGCTCTGCTCGGGCACGAAGCCGTAGGTGGTCTGGGTTCCCTGGAGGAAACCCTTGCCGAACAACCCGCCCGACCCGATGGCGATCATCGACTGGCGGACGTTGTAGCCCACCCCCGCGGGGTCCTCCTTGAGGCCCAGCAGCACCTCGATGCGCTTGCGCTGGTGGTCCTGAAGGACGTCGTTGAAGATGAAATCCGTGGCGAAGACCATCGCCACACCCGCCAGGAAGACCAGCAGGCTGCGGCTCAGCATCCGGCGCCGGTAGTTGCGCGCCTCGCGGCGGCTGTGGCGCAGCACCTGGATGTAATAGCCCAGGCAGAGCAGGAACAGCGCCACCACCGAGATCCACCACTGCGTAACCAGGGTCAGGATGAAGAGCACGATCGCCAGGCCCAGCAGCACCAGCCACCAGCCCGAGAAACCCTCGCGGTAGAGCACGAACAGGAAGCCCGCATACACAAGGGCCGACCCCGTCTCGCTCTCGCCCAGGATCGCCAGCATCGGCAGGCCGATGATCAGCGTCACGTACAGGAAATGCCGTCGGTTGGACATACGGAAATTGGGCTTGCTCATCACCATCGCCAGCAACAGCGAAGTCGTGATCTTGGAGATTTCGGCGGGCTGGAACTTGACCGGGCCCAATTCGAACCACGAGTGCGAGCCCTTGACATCCTTGCTGACGAAAATCACCAGCACCAGCAGGAAGAACACCAGCACATAAGCATAGGGCGAGACCACCTCCCAGAGCCGCGGATTGATCACGAACAAGATCAGGACATCCAGCACGAAGGCCGTCAGCATCCAGATGAACTGCTTGCCGCTGCGCGCCTCCCAGTCGAAGATGGAGGCGGGTTCGGTGGAATGGATGGAAGCGTAGATGTTGAGCCAGCCGATAAGTACCAGCAGCAGGTAGCAGATCACCAGCCGCCAGTCGACCGTCTTCCGCAGGCCCCTGTCGAAGGAACCGGGCGTCTCCACTTGCAGCATACTCAGAAGAATCGGGTGGTCAACAGACGGTCTTCCAGGTACTTCCGCGATGCAGAGATCTCACCGGTGAGGTATTTCTCCAGCATCAGCGACGCCACCGGCAGGGCCCAGGTGGCCCCGAAACCGGCATTCTCGACATACGCGGCCACGGCGATCTTGGGATTGTCCTTGGGCGCGAAACAGATGAACACGGAATTGTCCTTGCCGTGCGGGTTCTGGGCGGTGCCGGTCTTGCCGCAGACGTCCAGTCCCGGGACGCGGGCGGCGAAGGCGGTGCCGCCCGCCGAGCCGCCGCCGTTGACGGCCATGTACATTCCCTCCACGGCGGTGTGGAAGTGGGTCGTATCGACCATCGTGTACTGGCGCTCCTTGTATTTGGGGTCGATCTCGATCCCCTCGGAATCCTTGACGATGTGGGGGATGTAGTAGTAGCCCCGGTTGGCCATCGTGGCGGCGAGATTGGCGATCTGCAAGGGCGTTGCGCCGATCTCGCCCTGGCCGATGGACAGGGAGATGACGGTCTGGAAGCGCCAGCGGCCCTTACCGTAAACCTTGTCATAGAAGGCCGAGGTCGGGATGTTGCCGCCCAGTTCGGAAGGGAAATCGCTGCCGAGTTTCCGGCCGAAGCCGAAACTGAGCACATACTCCCGCCAGACGTCGAAGGCATCCGAGACCGTCTTGTACTTCTTGTTGTCCAGGATGTTGCGGAAGACGTAGCAGAAATACCCGTTGCAGGAGGTGGCAATGGCGCTCAGCAGGTTGAGGGGCGACGCGTGTCCGTGGCAGCCCAGGCGTCGGTTGCCGCCGTAAGGGAAGCCGTGGTTGCAGGGATAGGAGTCGGACGGCACCAGGGTGCCCTCCTGCAGGCCGATCAGGCCGTTGATCAATTTGAACACCGAACCGGGCGGATAGGAGGCCATCACGGTGCGGTTGAACATCGGCTTGCGCGGGTTGCGGGCGATCTCGCTGTAGTGGCGCCCGATGTCGCCGAGCACGTCCACGTCGATGCCCGGGCTGGAAACCATCGCCAGGATCTCGCCGGTGGACGGCTCGATGGCCACGACCGAACCAATCTTACCCTCCATCAGGCGCTGGCCGTACTGCTGCAGGTGCGCGTCGATCGTGGAGACCACGTCCTTGCCGGGCTCGGCCTCCTTGTCCTCCGCTCCGTCCATATAGGGCGACTGGAGGCGGTTGCGCGAATCGCGCAGGAAGATGTGGTAGCCCTTGACGCCGCGCAGTTTCTCCTCCATCGCGGCCTCCAGGCCGGTCTTGCCCACATAGTCCCCCGAACGGTAGTCGGGATGGGTCTTGATGAAGTCCGCATCCACTTCGGAAATGTAGCCCAGCAGGTTGCCGCCGGCATTGAAGGGGTACTGGCGGACGCTGCGCACCTCGGCCTTGAAGCCCGGGAAACGGTAGGCCTCCTCGGCGAACTTGATGTAGTTCTCGGGGGTGATGTGCTTGATGAAGGTCAGGGTTTGCCAGCCGATGCGGGAGCGGTACATCCTGTAGTAGGCCATCCGCTCCTGGATGAACGTGACGGTGGTATCCAGCGCGTTGGCAAGGGCCAGGGTGTCGAAGGGCTGCACGTCGCGGGGGGTCACGGAGATGTCGTAGCAGACCTCGTTGCCCACCAGGATCTCGCCGTTGCGGTCGTAGATGACCCCGCGGGGCGGGTAGATGTAGTTATAGACCATCGAGTTGTTCGATGCGTCCGTCTTGTACGAATCGTTGACGATCTGGATATAGAACAGCTTCCCCAGCAGGACAGCCGCGACGACCGCCAAGCCGGCCAGAAGCTTATTTTTGCGGTTCATTTCCATCGCTCACCGGTCTCTTCAAGCATCAGGTTGGCGACGAGCAGGGACACTGCGAGGCTGGCCGCCAGGGAGGCGGCGAACTTCACGGCGAGGAACCAGAAAGGATGCATCCCGGCATCTTCCACCCACAGGTAGAGCAGCAGGAAGACGGCGGTGAGCATCAGCAGGGAGAGCAGGAACTTCTGCCAGCCCTGGCGCCGGACCGACAGGTCCTCGCCGCGGGCGAAGAGTTCCGAGCCGAACACCAGGCTGATGACCGGGCGGCGCAGCAGGGCCACGGGCACCAGCGCGAAAGAGGTGAGGCCGAGCTGCCCGGACACGAGGAAATCCACCGCCAGGCCCAGCACGAAGGCGATGATCATCGCGCGGATGGTGCCGCAGCCGACCGGCAGGCAGAGGATGAGGGCCGGCAGGAAGGCGATCAGCAGGTACTGTGAAAAATTGAAATAGTTCCACAGGACCACCTGCGCCACGGCGAGCAGGATGAATTTGAGCGTCGTGCTTCTCATTGCCCCTCCTCCTCCCTGGCTTCCAGGGCCATGATTTCACTACGTTCGAGGTTCTCCACCACGGTCACATAGCGCAGCGTGGCGAAATCCTGGAAAAGGGTCACGTCCACCTGCCGCGTGGAGCCGTCCACCAGGCGGGTGGCCCCGGTCAAGCCGATCGGCACTCCCGGCGGGAAGATGGTCGAATAGCCGCTCGTGCGGACCGTGTCGCCCGGCGCGATTTCGTAATGCGGCGGGAGGTTGCGCACCACGGCCCCGGAGGTGCTGCGGCCGTCCCAGGACAGGGGCGCCACCACGTCGGTGCGGCCCACCCGGGCCCCCACGCTCATCTGCGGGTTCATCAGGGTCAGTCCATAGGAATAGTGCCGGTCCACGGCCTCCACGATCCCCACCACGCCCCGGTCGGAGATGATGCCGCTCTGGGGGCGGATCCCATCTTCGGAGCCCTTGTTGAGGATGATGTAGTTGCGGGTTCGGTTGCGGCTCATCTTGACCACGGTGGCCGGGGTGTAGCGATAGGCGTCCGACTCGCGGGCGGCGAGGCGGGCGAGTTCCTCCTGCTCCACCTCCCCCCGCTCATAGGCGCGCAGCCGCTCCTGCAGGGCGGCGTTCTCCGCCTGCAGTTCGAGATTGAGCTCTTCGAGCTGGAAATGGCTTCGGATTTTCTCGCCGCTGCCCCACAGCAGGGCCATCGTGCGGTGCGAGGCGCGGTTGATCCAAATACCCTGCAGGGTCGAACTGGCGTGCAACATTGTGAGCGCAGCAACCTCCATCAAGATGAAGATTGCCGCGCACACGAGGGAAGACGTCGTTTTCTGACCCCGGGGCATCCTAGCGCATCAGGAAGGAATAGCGGTCGGTATGCTTGAGGGCGTCGCACGTGCCGCGCGCCACAGCGTGGAGCGGGTCTTCAGACACGTGGAATGCAATGTTGACCTTGTCCTGGAAACGTCTGGCCAGGCCGCGGAGCAGGGCGCCGCCGCCGGACAGGTAGATGCCGTTCTCCACGATGTCGGCGTAGAGCTCCGGCGGGGTGTTCTCCAGGACGTGGAGAATGGAGGCTTCGATTTTGGCGATGGACTTGTCGAGGCAGTGGGCGATCTCCTGGTGGGTGATCGTGGCCTCGACCGGGTGCGCCGTCATCAGGTTCGGACCGCGGACCACGAAGGGGGCGGGCTCCTCTTCCTCCAGCAGGTCGGGAATCACGGCGCCCACCGCCATCTTGATCTTCTCGGCGGTAATCTCGCCGACGCGGATGTTGTGCTGCTGGCGGAGGTAGTACTGGATGTCGCTCGTGAACACGTCGCCGGCGGTGCGGATGCTGTCCTGGACCACCAGGCCGCCCAGCGAGATCACGGCGATCTCGGTGGTGCCGCCGCCGATATCCACGACCATGTTGCCCTGCGGAGCCACGACGTTGAGGCCGATTCCGAGCGCGGCCGCCATCGGCTCGAAGATGAGGTACACGTCGCGTCCGCCGGCGTGCTCCGTGGAGTCGCGGACGGCGCGGATCTCCACTTCCGTGGATCCGGAAGGGATGCCGACCACCACCTTGAGGTTCGGCGTGAAGAGGCTGCGGTGGCGTCCGCCGGCCTGCTTGATGAAGCCGCGGATCATCATCTCCGCCGCGTTGAAGTCGGCGATCACGCCGTCACGCAGCGGCCGGACGGTCTTGACGCCCGGGCTGGTCCGCTCGTGCATCAGTTTGGCCTGGGTGCCGAGGGCGATGCATTTGCCCGAATTATTATCGATGGCCACGATGCTGGGCTCATCCAACACAATCTGGTCATTCTGGTAAATGACGGTGTTGGCGGTGCCCAGATCGATAGCCAGTTCCTGGTTCAGAAAAGAGAATGCCATAGTATCTGATTCGATTCGTATTGAAATACAAATTTACGCTCAAACGCAGAGAAAAACAAAATATTTTCTTGACATTTTTTCCGTATTTTTGTAGAAACTATCCCTCAGGCCCATGAGCAGAATTATCTACGGAATCTTCGTGGCGGGCGGCAGCGGCACCCGGATGGGAGGCGACCTGCCCAAGCAGTTCCTCCTGCTGGACAATCGCCCGATTCTCCAGCGCACCATCGAGCAATTCGTGGAGGCGGTGCCCGGGATGAAAGTCATCACGGTGCTCCCGCGCACCCATTTCCAAACCTGGAAAGACCTCTGTGCCGCCTACTCGTTCAACTGCCCGCAGACCCTCGTGGCGGGCGGCCTGACCCGTTTCCACTCCGTGCAGAACGCCCTCAGGAAAGTCCCCGACGGGGCCATCGTGTCCATCCACGACGGCGTGCGGCCCCTGATCTCGGCCGAACTGGTCCGCCGGATGACGGAGCGGATGCAGGAGGGCTGCCGGGCCCTGCTGCCCGTGCGGCCCGTCGTGGATACGCTGCGTTCCACGGATCCGGATCTCCCGGACCCCGACCGCTCGAAAGTGGTGGCCGTCCAGACCCCGCAGATGTTCCGCTCGGAAGACATCAAGGCCGCCTACACCCAGGCCTACGAACTCTCATTCACGGACGATGCTTCCGTGGCGGCCAGATACGGCATTCCGCTCACCTTCGAGGAAGGCGAGCGGCTCAACTTCAAAATCACGACTCCGGAGGATCTCGCCCTCGCGGAGGCGATCCTTACACAGCGGAAATAGCGTGGAAGCTGGTGGTCTTGTAATCCTTGACCCACACTTCGCGTTCGAAGGACTGGTCGAGGGAGATCATCGTGTCCGTGGACTGGATGTAGGGGATGCGCTGGATGGTATTCAGCAGGATGCTCATCAGGTGCTCATTGTCAAAGCAATACACCTTCAGGAAAAGGGCCGCCTTACCCGTGACGAAGTGGCATTCCACGATCTCGGGAATGTGCTTGAGCGCCGCCACGACATCCGGGTATTTGTTGTCCTCTGAGAGATTCACGCTGATGAAAGCGCAGACATTGAGACCGAGGGCGCCGGGCTTGACCACCAGCCGGGAGCCGCTGATCACACCGTTGTTCTCCATCTTGCGGACACGCTGGTGGATGGCCGCGCCGGAGATGCCGCATTCGCGGGCGATCTCCAGGAAAGGCATCCGGGCGTTGTTCACCAGATAGGAGAGAATCTTACGGTCGATTGCATCAATCTGGTAGTTGGACATAAATCATGTAGTTATTTATTTTTCTTATACCTTCGGGTGCTGGGCGCAGCCCCGGCGGCCGGGGCCGAGGCGATGATCCGGCGGCAGTCCTCCTCGGTCAGCGCGGTGGCGTCCGTGCCGCGCGGAATCCGGAAGTTGCGTCCGTCGAACTTGATGTAAGGGCCGTAGCGGCCGTTGAGCACGGATATGCCCGCCGGCTGGAACTCCCGGATCACGGATCCGGCTGGAGCTCCTCCGAGAACGGCCTGCACCAGGGGGATGCACTCCTCCAGGCTGAGACGCATCGGATCGGCGCCGCGGGGCAGGGAAATGTTCTTGTCACCGTACTTGATGTAGGGACCGTAGCGACCCTTGAAAATCTGGATATCCACATCCTCATAACTGCCGAGCCGGCGAGGGAACGAGAGCAGTTTCAGCGCCTCCTCCAGGGTCACGGTCTCGATGAGCTGGCCCTTGGCCAGGCTGGCGGACTGCCGGTCTTCTCCCTCCCCCTTCTGGACGAAGGCGCCGAACTGGCCGTAGCGCGCGATGACCGTGCGACCGTCTGCGGGGTCCACCCCGAGGACGCGCTCCACGTGGGCGTAGCGGCCGTCATTCAAGGTGGCGTCCACCTTGGTATGGAAGTCGCCGTAGAAGGCGGCGATGACTTCGTTCCAGACCTGCTTGCCTTCGGCGATCTCGTCGAAATCCTTCTCCACGTCGGCCGTGAAATCGTAGTCCATGATCCGCGGGAAATTGGCCACCAGGTAGTCCGAGACGATGATGCCGATCTCCTGCGGGATGAGTTTCTGGCGCTCCGCGCCCACGGTTTCCGTCCGGGCGGATTCGCTGATGGTTCCGCCCTTGAGGCTGAGCCGGGTCACGGGGACCTTGCGGCCCTCGACATCCCCCTTGTAGAGATAGCCGCGGCCGGTGGTCAGCGTGGAAATGGTCTGGGAATAGGTGGCGGGCCGGCCGATACCCAACTCTTCGAGCTTCTTGACGAGGGTGGCCTCAGAATAGCGGGGCGGCGCCTGGGTGAACTTGCAGTCGGCGGTAATGCTCCGGCAGGCGAGCTGATCCCCGACCGAGAGCGGCGGGAGAATGACATTGCCTTCGTCCTGGGGCTCGTCGTCGGTACCTTCCATATAGAGCTTGAGGAAGCCGTCGAAGAGAACTTCCGTGGCCTGGATGGTGAAAGGTTCGGAGCGCTTGTCGGAGAGGAGCTTGATGGTGGTCCCGAGGACCTTGGCCTCGGCCATCTGGGAAGCCACGGTGCGCTTCCAGATCAGGTTGTAGAGCTTCTTCTCCTGGAGGGTGCCCTCGATGTCGGTATTGGCGATGAAGGTCGGGCGGATGGCTTCGTGGGCCTCCTGGGCGCCCTTGCTGCGGGTCTTGTACTGGCGCGGGTGGGAATACTCCGGTCCGAAATTGTCCAGGATGAACTGCTTGGAGGTACCGAGCGCGAGGCTGGACAGGTTGGTGGAGTCCGTACGCATATAGGTGATCAGACCGCGCTCATAGAGGCCCTGGGCGAGGCGCATCGTCAGGCTCACGGGGAAGTGGAGCTTGCGGGCGGCCTCCTGCTGGAGCGTGGAGGTCGTGAAGGGAGCGGCCGGGTAGCGGACGGCTTCCTTCTTGTCGACCGAAGCGACGTGCCAGGCGGCGCCGATGCAGTCCTGCAGGAAGGCGCGCGCCTCCTCCTGGGTGGTGAAATGTGCATCCAGCAGGCCTTTGACCTTGACCCCGCCGGCCACGAACTGGCCCTCTATCCTATAATAAGGTGTATTCTGGAAGCCGATGATCTCCTTTTCGCGGTCCACCACGAGGCGGAGCGCCACGGACTGGACGCGGCCGGCCGACAGGCCCCGCTGGACCTTGCGCCACAGTACGGGCGAGAGTTCGAAGCCCACGAGCCGGTCCAGCACGCGGCGGGCCTGTTGGGCATTGACGAGGTTCTCGTCGATGTCCCGCGGGGTCTCGATGGCGTGCAGGATGGCGTCCTTGGTGATCTCGTGGAAGACGATGCGGCGCGTGCGGCTGCGATCCAGGCCCAGGGTCTGGACCAGGTGCCAGGAGATGGCCTCTCCCTCGCGGTCCTCATCGGAAGCCAGCCAGACGAGTTCGGCCTGGTCGGCGGCCTTCTTCAGTTCGGCGACCACCTTGCGCTTGTCGGCGGGCACGACATACTCGGGCTTGAACCCGTCCGAGATGTCCACGCTGAGGCTTTTCTCCTGCAGGTCCCGGATGTGGCCCTTGCTGGATTTGACGGTAAAACCTTTCCCCAGATATCGTTGTATGGTCTGTGCCTTGGTAGGTGATTCGACGATGACTAAATTCCCCTCCATATGCTTTCTCTTTTCATTTTCGAGTGCAAAGAAAATCAGAAACTCGGTAAATTTCAAAATTTAATCGTTAATTTTGCGCTCGTGAAGACGGGTCATAATTTTATTATGACAAATTTTTCCGCCGATGAAAGAGAATACCAAAAAGAAGATTGTCAAGTGGTTCTGGATCCTGGTCATGGCTCCGTTCGCCCTCGTGTTGCTGCTCCTGTTGCTGGTGGGCATCTTCGCGAAGATCCCTTCTTTCGAGGAGTTGGAGCATCCGGATAACAAACTTGCCACCCAGGTCATTGCCGAGAACGGAGAAGTTCTCGCCACCTTCCATATCGAAAACCGCACCTACGTCTCCTACGACGAACTCTCGGAGCACCTCGTCAACGCGGCCGTCGCCACGGAGGACGCCCGCTTCTACAAGCACTCCGGCATCGACATGAAAGGCCTCGCCCGCGTGCTCGTCAAGACCCTGCTGATGCGCGACTCCAGCCAGGGCGGCGGCAGCACCATCACCCAGCAGCTCGCCAAGACCCTCTACCCGCGCGAGACCATCCGCAGCAAGTTCCAGATGGTCTTCATCAAACTCAAGGAATGGATCACCGCCGTCAAGATCGAGCGCGACTACACCAAGGAGGAGATCGTGGACATGTACCTGAACTCCATCTTCTTCGGCAGCAGCGCCTACGGCGTCAAGGCCGCGGCGGAGACCTACTTCGCCAAGGAGCCCGCCGACCTCACGGTCGAAGAAGCCGCCCTGCTGGTAGGCATGGTCAACAAGCCCACCCGCTACAATCCGGTCCTCAACCCGGACCTCTCGCTGGAGCGGCGCAATTTCGTGATCGGCCAGATGGAAAAGAACGGCTACCTCACCCGCGCCGAGCGCGACTCCATCCGCCAGATCCCCATCACCCTCAACTTCCAGGTGCAGGACCACAACGCCGGGCGCGCCCCCTACTTCCGCGACATGCTCCGGCGCGACATGAACGCCACACGGCCCAAGAAGTCGGACTACGAATGGCCCGAGGACTATGCCCACGACTCCCTGCGCTGGCGGGACGACCCCATCTACGGCTGGCTCAACAAGAACAAGAAAGCCGACGGCAGCGCCTACGACCTGGACCGCGACGGTCTGCGCATCTACACCACTATCAATTATAAGATGCAGCAGTACGCCGAGGAGGCGGTCGCCGAACATCTCGGGAAGAACCTCCAGAAGAGCTTCGACCGCGAGCTCAAGAGCAAGCGCAACAAGCCCTTCGCCAACGACGTGGACAACAAGACCGCCGAGCTGCTGATGAACCAGGCCCGCCGCTGGAGCGACCGCTACCGCCTGCAGCACCGCGCCGGCAAGAGCGACGCCGAGATCCTCGCCCAGTTCTCCAAGCCCGAAAAGATGCGCGTCTTCAGCTGGAATGAGAAGGGCTACGTGGACACCACGATGACCCCGGACGACTCGATCCGCTACTACAAGGGCATCCTGCGCTGCGGCTTCATGGCCATCGAGCCGGTCACGGGCTACATCAAAGCCTACGTCGGCGGCCCCAACTACCGCTACTTCAAATATGACAACGTCCGCCAGGGCAAGCGCCAGGTCGGATCGACCATCAAACCCTTCCTCTACACCCTCGCGATGCAGGAAGGGATGAACCCCTGCGACCGGGTGGTCAACCTGCCCCAGACCTTCGTGCTGGACAACGGTACCGTCTGGACGCCCCGCAGTACGGACAAGCAGGAATGGATCGGACGGACGGTGACCCTCCGCTGGGGCCTGGCCAACAGTTCCAACAACATCTCGGCCTTCCTGATGAAGGAACTCGGGCCCGCCGCCCTCGTGCGGATGATCCACCAGATGGGCATCCAGACGCATCTGGAGGAGGTCTTCTCGCTCTGCGTGGGCTCGGCCGAAGTCCCCGTGTTCGACATGGTGTCGGCGATCAACACCTTCCCCTCGCACGGCACCTACGTCACCCCGCAGTACGTCACCCGCATCACCGACAGCGACGGCCGGGAGATCGACAGCTTCAGCAACCAGAAACGGGACGCCATCTCCGAACAGACCGCCTACCTGATGGTGGAGCTGATGCGCGGCGTGGTCAACGAGGGTACCGGCAACCGCCTGCGCAGCGTCTACGGCCTGCTCGGTGAGATCGCCGGCAAGACCGGCACGACCAACGACAACTCCGACGGCTGGTTCATCGGCTACACGCCCAACATCACCGCCGGTGTGTGGGTAGGTGGCGAGGACCGCCAGGTCCACTTCAATTCCACTTCCCTGGGCCAGGGCGCCAACGCATCCCTGCCGATCTGGGGCATCTGGATGAAGAAGTGCCTCGCGGACCCGAGCATCGGCTGGTCGATGGAGAATGACCATTTCCTGCCCCCGAGCGGCGGCGCGCTGCAATTCAACTGCGCCACGGACGGCATCCTGCTCGGCGGCTACGGGGATGATTATGTCGGCTCCGAAGGCGCCACCGGCGTCCGCAACGAAGAAGAAGAGTACTATTTCAAATAAGGTATGAGCAAATACAAGACCCTCGCCGTGGTGTACGGCAGCGACTCCTCCGAATGGGAGGTCTCCTGCCGCAGCGGTGAATTCGTCGCCTCCCGCATCGACGGGAACGAGTATGACGTCTACGAGATCTTCGCCCGCTTCGGGAAATGGCAGCTCGTAGCAGCCCGCAAGCGCAATGCGATGCGCGTCACTTTCCCCGAGGGGTCCCGCCCCGAAGTGGACAAGACGGATTTCTCCGTCGTGGTCCTGGGCGAGAAGGTCCGCTTCGACTACGCCTACATCGTCCAACACGGCGCCCCCGGCGAGACCGGCCAGATGGAGGGCTATCTCGAAATGCTCGGCATCCCCTGCAGTACCTGCGACTCGAGCATCTGCTCGATTGTCTTCGACAAATACGCCTGCAAGTGCTATGTGCGCGAACTGGGACTCGCCAAGTGCGCCCCGGACGTATTCGTGCGCCACGGGATGAACCACGCAGAGATCGATGCCGAGGTGCTGGGCAAGTTGCAGTTCCCCGTGTTCGTGAAGCCCACGCAGGGCGGATCCAGCTTCGGGGTCACGCGCGTCTGCCAGCCCGCGGAACTGGGGCCGGCCATCCAGTTCGCTTTCAGCGAGAACCATACCGTGCTCATCGAGCAGGGCATCAACGGACGCGAACTCACCTGCGCCGCTTATTTCGACGGGGAGAAAGTCTGCACCCTCCCGCTGATCGAGATCGTCACGGACAATGAGTACTTCGACTACGACGCTAAGTACAACGGCCACAGCCAGGAGATCTGCCCCGCCCCCGTCCCCGACGAGGTGCGGGAACTGGTGCAGAACACCACGGCCAGGATTTACTTCCGCCTGGGCTGCCGGGGCGTGGTCCGGATGGACTACATCCTCGCCGAAGACGGCCTGTATTTCCTGGAGATCAACACGATCCCGGGTATGACGAGCGCCTCGCTCGTGCCCAAGATGGTCCGCACCGCCGGGCTGGATATGACCGCGTTCCTGAGCACTATTATTGAGAATACCTAGTGCTGCTCGCAGAATTCATCCGCCGCGGCACCGCCCGCCTCGAGACCCTGTACCCTTCGCCGGAGGCGAGGGGTTTGGTTTTGATGCTGTGCGCCGAACGGCTGGGCGTGGCACGCTACACCCACATCATCGAGCCCCTCACGAGCGTCCCGTCCGAACTGGAGGCTGTCCTGGAAGACGATCTGCGGCGGCTCTGCACGGGCGAGCCCATCCAGTATGTGCTGGGGGTCGCGGAGTTCTGCGACCGGCGCTTTGCCGTGGGCCCCGGGGTGCTGGTCCCCCGTCCCGAGACGGAGGGGCTGGTGGCCGAGGGCATCCGTTTCCTGCGCGAAACCGCCGCCGAAGAGCCGCCCCGGGTGCTGGACCTGTGCACCGGATCGGGCTGCATCGCCTGGAGCGTGGCCCTGGAGATCCGGGATGCCGCCGTGGTGGGCGTGGACCTGTCGGAGACCGCCCTCGCCTATGCCCGGGAGCAGTTCCCGGGCGAGACGGCGGGCCCCTGCTTCATACAGGCGGACGTACTGGATCCGGAGCAGGACTTCCCCTTCGGGCCCTTCGACCTGATCCTCAGCAATCCGCCCTATATCCTGGAGCGGGAGCGGGAGCAGCTGCGGCCCAACGTGCGGGACTTCGAGCCCGCGGAGGCGATCTTCGTGCCGGACGGGGATCCGCTGCTCTTCTTCCGGGCCATCGCGCGCTGGGGCCGGCGCTTCCTGCGGGAAGGCGGAGCGGGGATCGTGGAGATCAACGAGATGCTCGGGGCCGATACGGCCGGGGTCTTCCGCGATGCAGGCTTCAAAAACGTTCAAATTCTGCGCGATTTCTTCGGAAAAGAACGGTTTATCCGTTTTGACGCCTGAAGCGGGTTTCCGAGGTAAATTCCTCACAAACAAATATTTATGTTTACGGAATGGTAAATCCCGGATATTAAACGTTTATTCACGGGATAAACGGGTCTTTCTTCGTCACTTTGCAGCGAAACAAAACCGATGCAATATGAAAACGATGAGACTTCTGTCGGGGCTGCTGCTCCCCCTCGCCTTCGCTGCCTGTGACGTGCAGACCCACAAACTGGAAATCCCCGAAGAGGGCGGAATCTTCACCCTCTCCGATGTAGCCAAAATCCTCTCCAACCTCCCTTTGCAGGGTGAGCAGCTCGCCGAGGTCCACGACGCCGTGAGCGCTTCCTCGCTCAACGGCTATGATGAGGAATATCGCCTGTCCGACCTGATCGCGGCGCCCGGATCGGGCGTGGGGGACAAAGCCCCCGGCACCAGGGCCGGCGGCTACAAGACGCCCCTCCGCGACCTGCTGAGCGATTATTTCTCGCAGCGCTACGGCACCAAGGCCGGCGGCGCGGACGTCGAACGCTATCTCAATGCGCTCAGCGAATCCGATATGCAGATTTACTGGCCCTACTCCGAAGACTGGGACGGGAAATCCTTCCCCATCGTCACCTTCGATCCGGGCTTCGGCGCCGAGTCCAACTACGGCTACGAGATCCGCATCGATGCACAGGGCGCCCACGTCGTGGACTCGGTGCTCGTGACCGAGCAGGTGGCCCTGAAGCGGCCCGTGTGGGTCATCAACCGCAATGACGATGCGGCCTACACCCCGCTGGAGCTCTTCACACCCACCCCGCAGGGCGGCACCAAAGCCAGTAAAGAAAAAGTCGAGCCGAAGGAATACCTGCTGCGCGTCAAAGACTTCACGATGCTGCGCAACTACGATTCCTGGTTCGGCGGGGCGTCGGAATTCTTCATCAAGACCGGGGCGGTGGACGGCTTCAAGGCCACCAAGGAGGACGATCTGCGCAACTACACGCCCACGGTCACGGACTTCATGGTGGTGGTCAAGCGCCGCCAGCTCGGCAAGAAGGTCCCCTTTGACGTCATCCTGCTGACCAATTTCACCGACCAGATGGAGAAAATCGCCTTCCTGATCACGGAAGATGACGGCGGCACCACGACGAGCTGGAAGACCAGCGCCGTGGTAAAATACAATTCCAAATCATACGGCTTCGAACTGGAGCTCCCCTACAAAGACAAGGACGACATCGTCTGGCGCGGCCAGCTCACCCGCAACTTCTTCAAAAGCATTTTCGACGGCGAAGAGCATACCGTCAGCGGCCGCTTCGGCGACGTGGAGATCACCTTCGGCCTCGAATAGAAACCCTTACGCGGGGGTGACGGTCATTTCGCAGGCGGCGCAGTCGAAACCAAGGCGGAGACGCCGGCCGTTGTTGAGCAGGAAGAGCTCCTGCGGGGGCTGTCCCCCCTGGTAGCGCGGGCAGAAGCCGAGCTCATAGCGCACACAGTACTTGGTGCGGAGGAGTTCAGATCCTTCGCTGCGCTCAGGATGACAGGGTTGGGGTCGCTCAGGATGACAGGGCCGGGTTCGCTCGGGCTGACCGGGCCGGGGCCAGCCGCAGCGGCCGGCGGCCAGCGGAACGGCGCGGCAGGGCAGCGCGTCCAGGTCCTCCGCAACCAGACGCCGGATGCCGTTGATGGTGGAGGCGGACAGCAGCGGGAGATTGCCCCCCGCGGTCCGGACATCCATTTCGTCCAGCGAGAAATGATAGATCCCGCTGCGCTTGGAGAGCTGTTCACGCAGCATCGCCGCCGCGCGTTCGCGGTTCTCGGCGGTCTCCACGTCGGTGTGGAAGGGACTCAGCACCTCGCGGCCGTCCTGGCTGCGGGCGCGCAGTTCGAGCACGTACTTGCCGCGGATGCACAGCGACAGGCTCACCGGGATCTCCCTGCGGCAGGCCCCGGCCTCAAGGGCCTTCTCGAAAGCGGCGTTGATATTGCGGTAGAGTTGCATCCCCTCCCGCAGGTCGGGAACATCCTTGCAGCGCACCAGCAGGCCCTCGCATACGTCCCCCCGGAAGCCGACCACCCCGTCCGCCGTGGCGAACGCAAAACCGTCCCCGTTGCGCAGCTGAAGGTCGCGTCGCAGCGGCCGGAGCTCGAACTGCATCCCGCGGCCGGGCGTGCGGCGGATGCGGCAGACCGTTCCCACGGCCTCGCCCATCGATTTGGGCGCGTCCATCGAGGACCAGCGGCCCCGTTCTCCGTCGAGGAACAGTTCTGTGTAGCCGCGGTTGAAGGTCTTGGCCGTATCGGGCGTGAAACCGCCGTCTACCACGCCCCAGGAGGCGCGGCGGTAACGGTCGGGGTACTTCGCGACCAGCGCATCCAGCGCCAGGGAATAGTCCCGCACGACATTCTTGACATAGGAGGCGTTCTTGAGCCGGCCCTCGATCTTGAAGGAACTGACCCCAGCATCGGCGAGCTCCTCCAGCCGGGCCTTGAGATTGAAATCCTTGAGCGAGAGGACGGCCTTGTTGCGCAGCAGGGTGCGCCCCTGTCCGTCCACCAGGTCGTAGAGTGAACGGCAGGCCTGGATGCATTCCCCGCGGTCCGCACTCCGTCCGTCGAGGTACTCCGACAGGCGGCAGTCGCCGCTATAGCCTACGCACAGCGCCCCGTGGACGAAGCATTCCACCTCGCAGGACACGGCGGCGCAGATCTCGCGTATGGTCTGCAGCGGAAGCTCCCGCTCCAGGATGATGCGCGAACAGCCCAGCGACTCAAAGTAACGGGCCCGCTCCACATCCCGGATGGCGCACTGGGTCGAGGCGTGCAGCGGGACGGTGACGTCCGCCCACGCGGCGATGCGCGGCTCCCGGATGATGAAAGCGTCCGCGCCCGCCTGCTGGGCGCGGAGCAGCTGCGCGTGGGCCTCCTCCTCTTCGCCTTCCTGCCATAAGGTATTGAAAGTAACGAAGATGCGGGCGCCGAAACGGTGCGCGTAGGCGCAGAGTTCCGCGATATCCTCAAAGGAGTTGCCCGCCGCCTTGCGCGCCCCGAATTCCGGACCGGCAATATAGACGGCATCGGCACCGCAGTCGATGGCTGCGATGCCGATATCCTTCGTCCTGGCAGGAGCGAGCAGCTCGAGAAATTGCATTACTTGAGCGCGTCAAGCAACTTCTTGGCCTCGGCGCCGTACTTGGGATCGTTGACGGCCTTGGCGTAGAACTCCCTGGCCTTGGCGTTGTTCTTCGCTCCCTGATAGAGGGCACCAACGGTGTAGGCGATCTGGCCGGCGTTGGCGGCAGTCGGGGCGGCCTCCAGGTACTTCTCGAAGTACTTGATGGCGTCGTTGTTCTTGCCGGCGAGCTGGGAAGCCTGTCCGGCGATCTGCCAAGCCTGGGCGTTCTCGGTAAAGTCGTTCACCTTGGCGGCGGCGGCCACGGCGTCAGGATACTTCTTGTCCTTGAGGGCGGCGGCGGCCTCCTTGAGGTAGATATTGCCGATCTGCTTGTTGGCGGTAGCCTCCTGGCCGTTGGCGGCGGCCTGCTCGAAAGCGGCGCGGGCCTCGGGGAGCTTGCCGGCGGAATTGTAGGCGACACCCAGGCGGAGCGCGGCGGCCCCGTTGGACGGGTCGGCGTCCACGATCTCCTTGTAGGCGGCGATGGCGCCGTCATAGTCCTTGGCGTTCAGCAGGTTGCCGGCCTTGGACATCTTGACCTGCGGAATCAGGCCCGACGCCTCGTTGAGGGCATCGAAGGCCTCATATTTCTCAGCCACCTCGACCACCTCGCCCAGCTTGGCGATGGCCTCGTCGAATTTCGAAGCCTTAACCAGATCCTTGGCCAGGGAAAGCTTGAGGTTCGGAATGACATTCTTGCAGTTCGCCACAACTTCCTGGCCCTCTTCGCCGAGGGCGGTGGCCATCGTAAGAGCCTGCTCGAAAGACTTGAGGGCTCCTTCCTTGTCGCCGGCAGAAACGGCCTCAGCGCCGGCATTGTACATTTCGGTCACCGCAGCCAGATCCTGGCCGAAAACGGTTCCGAGAGCAACCACGAACGTTGCAATACAAGCGATTAATTTTTTCATACTCCTAGTTGTTTTGTTAGTTTTGAGCCGATTAACTGCAAATGTAATCATTTTCTTTTTTACTTTTGCAAACGTATGTCGAACTTGTGTAAACATATATCGTGCCTAACCCTTCTTTTGCTCGCGGCTTTCCTTAAGATGCCCGCGCAGGGGCTTCCGTCCCTCGGGGTAGCCAAGGAAATCCAGCGGGGCACGCTGCCGGACGGCATCCAGTACTACCTGGTCACCAATCCGGCGAAGAAGGGCTTTGCCGATTACGCGCTGGTCCAGCGCGGCCGGCGGGACCCCGAACAGGCCCGCTCCGCCCTGCGCGAACTCCCGCACTTCAGCAGCCGCAAGCCTTATCGCTTCCTCGCCGACAACGGCATCGGCTATGGCGAAGAGGGCTACATCTCCCTGCCCGCCGACGCCGCCCTGTACCGCTTCCGCGACGTGCCGGCCCACCAGCAGAACGTGGCCGACTCCACCCTGCTCCTCCTCTTCGACATCGCTTCCACCTACCGCAAGCCGCAGGCGATCATCATCAGCGGTGACATCGACCCCGCCCGCATCCGCGAACGGATGGGGCTCCTGTCGATGATGGTTCCCACCCTGGACAATACATATAAAGGAGAAGTCTACAACTGGAATCCCCGGGACACGGCCACAGTGCTGCTGAGCCTCAACACCACCGAGGACGTGGCCGCGATCAACGCCATCTTCAATACCGAACGCCTGGGCCGCGAATCGATGGACAGCCCGCAGGCGCTCATCTCCCAGGCCTACGCCGCCCAGCTCGGACAGATCGTCCGCGAACGGGTGGAACGCAGTTTCCGCGCTGGCGGTATCCCGCTGGCCGGCTTCCGCTACCGCTATCAGGACAGCGCCCAGGGGCCCGGCGACGAGCGTCATTCGCTCACGGTCTACACCTCCGAGAGCCGGCTGGACGCCGCCACGCAGCAATTTGCGGCCATCCTCGCCGGACTCGACCGCGACGGCGCCGGAATGGCGGAATTCCAGGATGCCAAGGACCACCTGGTCTCCGAGGCCAAGCGCCACGCGGGCGGGCGGCGCCTGTCCAACGCGGAATACATCGACAAATGCGTGTCCAACTACCTCTACGGGGGCAACCTCGCTTCCGAGGCCACGCTCAGCACCTTCATCGTAAGCCGCCGTCTCTCCGACGAACGTGAACTCGCGCTCTTCAACGGATACGCCACCGCTCTGCTGGACTCCGCCCGCAACCTGACCCTGCGCTTCGACCTGCCCGACCGCGGACGGGAGTCCGCCGGATTGCTGCAGTCCTTCGAGCGCGGCTGGAGCATCCGTGCCGGCCAGCAGGATTTCAAGGCCAATTTCGGCGACACGCTCACCCTCTTCCAGCCCAATCCCAAGAACCGGGTCCGCCTGCGCGGCGAGGTGGCCGAACCCATCTCGGGCGGGAAACTCTGGACCTTCTCCAACGGCATCAAGGTCATCTACAAGAAGTTGGCCGGCGAAGGAGAATTCCACTACGCGCTGATGCTGCGCGGCGGAGTGGCCGAGGTGAACGGCCTGCAGGCGGGCGAGAGCGCCTTTGTGGGCGATATGCTCGCGCTGAGCGACGTCGCGTCGCTGAGCGCGGCCGATTTCCACGGAATGCTCGAGGCGAACGGCATCTCGATGGACGGGGCGGCCACGCTGTCCGACCTGCGCATCACGGGACGCGCCCCCAAATCCAAGCTCCCGCTGCTGATGCGCGCCCTCCTCTCCCTCGCCGGCGAGCGGCACCCCAACCCGGAAGCATTCGCCTATTACAAATCCTCCGAGAAGCTGCGCATCGACATGGAAGCGCTCTCCCCGCGCGATGTCAACTCACTGATGGACAGCATCATCCGTCCGAACTATTTCTATACCCCGCGCAAAGAGGCCTCCTGCCTGCGGGACGACCTGCCGCAACGCGCGGAGCAGTATTTCGCCTCGGTCTTCGACAAGGTCGGCGACGGCATCCTGGTCTTCGCGGGCGACCTTGACGAGGACGTCCTCAAGAAAGAACTCACCCGCACGCTCGGAGACTTCCGCGCGGAGAAAGGCTACTCCCAACGGCCCCGGGTCGAGAGCCGTTTCGCCTCCGGCTCCGTCACCTGCACCGCCGAATCCGCCCCCGGCGTGGTCGGCGGCGGGGAACGCGGCGTCCACGTGGCGATGTCCGCCGACATCCCCTTCAACCTGGACAACTATATGTCTTTCCACGTGGCCTGCGCCCTGATCCGGCGGCACCTCACCGCGGCCCTCGCCGAGCACGGTGCCTATGCGGACCTGTCCGCGAACCTGGAACTTTTCCCCGCCGAGCGGCTCACCCTCTACCTCAACTGCCGCCCCTGCCGGGAGAGCGGCCTGCCCGAGGGGATCTCCCCCGACGAACCCGAAGCCCTGCTGGACGCCGTCCGGGAAGTGACCCGCTCGCTGGAGCGGCTGCCCGTCCCCGCGGCGGATCTCAAAGCATATAAAGACCTGTTGCAGAGCGAGATGGAGAGCCGGCTGAACGACCCTGAAACCCTGATCGAGGACGTCCTGGTCCGCTACAGCGAAGGCAAAGACCTGGTCACGGGCTACAAGGCCGCCATCCAGCGGGTCTCCGCCGCGAGCGTGACGGACATCATCAAACGCCTGCGCGACGGCGCGGAAGTCGAATACGTGATTATCTGATGGGGAAGGGGAAATTCGGAACGATCATCCAGATCGGAAACATCCTCGTCTCAGAAGACGTGGTGAGCGAGTATTTCGCCTGCGATTACGCGGCCTGCCGCGGCGCCTGCTGCATCGCGGGCGACAGCGGAGCGCCCCTGGACGAGCGCGAACCGGCCTCCCTGGAGCGTGACTACCCGGTCTACAAGGGTTTCATGACCCCGCAGGGCCTCGCCGCCGTGGACGCGAAAGGGTTCTTCGAAGTGGACCGGGACGACGACCTCGTCACCCCGCTGACCCCGCCCCTGGAAGGCAGCGCGGACTGCCCCTGCGCCTTCTGCCATTTCACCGAGACGGGCAACTGCCTCTGCTCCATCGAGATGGCCGGCTGCACCAAACCGGTCTCCTGCTCACTATACCCGATCCGGGTCACGCACCTGACCGGGGGCGGCCTGGCGCTCAACGTCCATCACTGGGACATCTGCGGGTGCGCCCGCGACAAGGGTTTGCGCGAACACATCCGGGTCTATCAATTTCTGGAAAAGCCCCTGAAGGAAGCCTTCGGGGCGGAATTCTACGAGGCGCTGGCCGCCGCCGCTAAGCATCTTCGCGGGTAGCCTCGAGCGCGGAAATGATGCGCGGGAGGTCCCGGGTCAGGCCTTCGACCTCGAGCCCGGCGCCCGTGGTGGTGAAGGTAATGCGATCTTCCCACATCTTCAGTGCGCGCGACACGGGCGAGCGGCGCCGATAGCTCCACGTCCCGTCCGGGGTCGTCTCCTCGACATAGCCCAGATGCTGCATCACCCCGTCCACTACGGGACGGACCTCTTCGGCCGGACCGAAGAGGTGCGCGGTGCGGCTCGAGAAGCCGAAACGCGGATAGATGATGGCGAAAACGAGCATGATGAGGGCGATCTGCCAGAGCGAATCATAGCCATTGACAAACATCTTGGAGAGGTCGGCCTCCACGAAACCCGTGAGTACGAGGGCGAGGATGATCAGCGCCAAAATGCAGATCAAATAGCAAAAATACTTGAGCGAACGGATGATGTACTTCATAATAAGTACAAATTTAGCACAAAAATTGCTATTTTTGTAATCCGTAATTAAAACATCACCCTATATGGAAAGAGAAGATCCTATCGAGAAACTTGAAAGGCAACAAGCCGAAAAGAAATCCAATGGCGCCCTGAAGGGCGTGATGATTGCGATGATCGTCGTCGCGCTCGGCCTGGCCGCCGCCTTCGCTTATGTCCTCACCAGCAAGAACAAACTTGTCGACGAGCTCAAGATCGAGAAGCAGGACCTCACGGAGCAGATCCAGGCCCTGCAGAGCGACTATGAGAACTTGTCCTCCGACTACGACACGATCAACGCCCAGCTCGACTCCTCCCGCGAGGAGCTCGCCCAGCTCGTGGAGCGTGTCAAGAAGACCGAGGCCACGGACCGTGCCAAGATCCGCCAATACGAGAAAGAACTCGGCACCCTGCGCTCCATCATGCGCGGCTACATCACCCAGATCGACTCGCTCAACACCCTGAACCACCGGCTGACCGAAGAGGCCGCTACGGCCCGCAAGGAAGCCGAGCAGGCCAAGCAGATCAACACCCGCCTGACCCAGCAGGTCGAGGACCTGACGGGCCGCGTGACCGCCGGCTCCGTGCTCAAGGCCCACAACTTCGTGATGTACGCCTACAACAACAACGACAAGATCACCGACAAGGCCAACCGCGTGGTGCGCTTCCTGGTGAACCTCAGCCTGGTGGAGAATGAACTCGCCGAGCGCGGGCCGGTGCGCGTGTATGTCCGCGTGACCGATCCCGACGGCCTCCTCCTCTCCGACGGCCACGGCACCACCTTCACCTTCGGCGGCGAGACGCTCGATGCCACGGCCTCCCGCGAAGTGGATTACCAGGGCCAGGAAGTGGATCTGGGCATCTACATCAACAACGTGGGCGCTTTCAAGAAGGGCGTCTATACCGTCAACGCCTACACCACCCAGGCGCAGCTCGGCCACGGAGAGCTCCTGCTCCGCTAGATGATCTATCTGCACGTCCCTTTCTGCAGAAGTTTCTGCACCTATTGCGATTTCTATTCGGAAATCGCCTGCCGGGACCGGGACGCGCAGACCTTTGAGGCCTACACGCAGGCCCTCTGCGCCGAAGCCTCGGACCGGCGGGACGAAATCGAAGCGACCCGCGACCTGGACACCTTGTACATCGGAGGCGGCACCCCATCGGTGCTGCCTCTGTCGTACCTGGAAAGAATCCTCTTTATTTTGCCCGAGGGGGGCAAGGCTGCCGCCTGCTGCCGGAAGTATAGCGAATTTACGATCGAGGTCAATCCGGAGGACATCGTCGAGAAGGGCGCGGAATACGTCCGCGGCCTCCTGGCACTCGGCGTCAACCGCATCAGCATGGGCATCCAATCCTTCGACGATAGTATCCTGCGCTGGATGAACCGACGCCACGACGCCGCCCGCGCCCGCCAGGCCTTCGCCATCCTGCGCGAAGCCGGCGTGGAGAACCTCAGCGTCGATATCATCTTCGGACTCCCCCAACTCACGGAGGCCGTCCTGGCGCGGACCCTCGACGAACTCCTCCGCCTGCGTCCCGAACACATCTCCGCCTACCAGCTCAGCGTCGAAGAAGGCAGCACGCTGGGCCGGATGGCGCGCGAAGGCCGCTTCACCGAGGCCTCCCAGGAGCAGTGCGCGGCGCAGTATGCGCAGCTCTGCCGGACTCTCGGCGAGGCCGGGTACGTGCATTACGAGATCTCCAACTGGGCGCTGCCGGGCCGGGAGGCCGTCCACAACGGCGCCTACTGGACCCGCCACCCCTACGTCGGCCTCGGTCCCGCCGCCCACTCCTTCGACGGTACCACCCGCTCCTGGAACAGCAAAGCGTCAGCAGCCACTGCCTCCGGAAACCGTGCCACCCTCGGCATCGTAAGAGGGGGGACCGCAAGCGAAGCGAAGCGGTGGGGTCCGAAGGACGTTTCCGGAGGCAGCTGGCTGCTGCGCGAAGGCTACGAGGTGCTGTCTGCTGCCGAAGAGCGGGAGGAGCAGTTGTTTTTGGGACTGCGGACCGCCCGCGGCATCCCCGAAGAACTCGCCGGGCCCGGCGCCGCCCCACTCCTCGCCGACGGTCGCCTGACACGCACCCCCGAAGGTCGCCTGCGCATCCCGGAAGCGGCCTGGTTCGTCAGCGACGACATCATCAGCGACCTGATCTAGTCGGAATAAGGAACCCCCTCGGGGAGATGACAATGCACCACGGCCAGCATCGCCCCCAGCGACCGGGGCTGATTGGCCGCAATCACCAGCGACGGCCGGGCGAGCGAAGGCGCACCTCCGTTCCAACTCGCAATACGCCCGCCCGCCTCGTGCAGGATCAGCATCCCCGCAGCATAATCCCAGGGCTGCAGCCGCATCTCGAAATACAACTCGATCACCCCCGAAGCCAGCAGACAGAGCTCCAGCGCCGCGGAACCCCAGCGGCGCAAATCGTTGCTCTGCATATAGATATCATAAATGATGTCCGAACAAGTCTTCGCATACTCCTTGCGATAAGTACTCATCGCCGTGCAGAAAAGGCCGTCGGCCATCGGCCGGTCGGAAACGTGGATCGGATGCCCGTTGCACTGCGCCCCCTTGCCCAATTCCGCGGAATAGAGTTCCCCGCGGGCCGGACTGTAGACCACCCCCAGCTGGAGTGCGCCCTTCCGGGCCAGGGCCACGGAAATGCAGCAATCCGCTATGCTGCGGGAATAATTGGCCGTCCCGTCGATCGGATCGATGATCCAGACATATTCCTCTCCCTCGACACGGAAATCCTCCTCTTCGCAGAAGAATCCGCTGCCGGGCAGCAGCGCCGCGAGGCGTCCGGTCAGGAAATGCTGGACATCCAGGTCGGCCGAGGTCACGATGTTCTCCAGGCTGCCTTTTTCGGTCACGGTGAAGTGGTCCGTGGCCATCAGGGATGCGGCCTCCTTCACGATTTCGATAACTTGTGCGAGCATAGCAATCATTTTTCGTTCCGCGAAGATACGCAGAATTTTGCTATCTTTGTTTTCGCTATGTTTGAAAAAGAAGTTTACAGCGCACGCCGCAAGGCGCTGCTCGAGCGCCTCTCCGGAGAGAAAGGCATCGCCCTCTTCATCGGCAACGTGGACGCTCCCTGCCAGTACAAAGACAATTCCTACAAATGGCGTCAGGACAGCTCCTGGCTCTACCTTTTCGGCATCGACGAGCCGCGCCTCGCCGCCACCATCGACCTGGAGACCGGAGAAGAAACCCTCTACGGCGATGACTTCAGCCTCGACGACATCATCTGGATGGGCCCGATGCCCTCCGTCCGCTGCCTCGCGGACCGCGCCGGCATCGCCCGGACGGCCCCCTACGATGCCATCGGGGCGGCGATCCAGGGCCGCCGGGTGCATTTCCTGCCGACCTCCCGCTACGCCACCCGCCTCAAGCTCGGCGCCCTGCTCGGCATCGACCCGGAGCTGACAACCAGCCAGGGAAAAGCCGGCTGCCCGCTGGCCTCCACCCCGCTCGTCAAGGCCCTGATCAGCCTGCGGCTCGTCAAGGACAGCCGCGAGATCGAGCGCATCGAAGCCGCCTGCAACCTCGGCTACGAGATGCACACCGCCGCCCGCCGCGGCATCCGCCCCGGCCGGATCGAGCAGGAAATCGTGGGCGCGATGGAGGGTGTGACCCTCGCCAAGGGCTGGGGCACCAGTTTCCCCACCATCCTGACCCAGCACGGCGAGATTTTCCACTGCCACAGCCACGAGATGCCCGTCGAACCGGGCAAACTGATGGTGGTCGACGCCGGCGCCGAGACCAACGACCACTACGCCTCCGACTTCACCCGCACCTATCCGACCGCCGGCCGTTTCAGCCCCCGGCAGCGCGATATCTACCAGACCGTCTATGAATGCAACGAACTGGCGTTCAATATGATCAAGCCCGGCGTGCAGTACCGCGACGTGCACCTCGCAGTCGCCGCCCATATGCTGGACAACCTCCGGCAGCTGGGCCTCGTGCAGGGCGATGTGGACGGGATGGTGGCGGACGGCCTCGCCGGCCTCTTCATGCCCCACGGCCTGGGCCACAACATGGGCCTCGACGTCCACGACATGGAGGACCTCGGCGAGAACCTGGTCGGCTACGACGACGACCAGACCCGCTCCCCGCAGCTGGGCCTGGGAAGCCTGCGCATGGCCCGCCGCCTGCAGCCGGGCAACGTGCTCACCGACGAGCCGGGCATCTATTTCATCCCGGCCCTGATCGAGCAGTGGAAGCAGGACGGCACGGACGGCGGCCGCGTCAACTACGCCAAACTGGCCGGATACTACGACTTCGGCGGCATCCGCCTGGAGGACGACGTCCTCGTGACCCCGGAGGGGGCCCGCCGGCTCGGGCAGAAGCGCCTGCCGATCGCCCCGGACGAGGTCGAGGCCGCGATGCGCGAAGATCAACAATAGACTGAAAATCATGGGATTACTCGAAGGAAAAGTCGCCCTCATCACGGGCGCATCCCGGGGCATCGGCAAGGCCATTGCCCTGAAGTTCGCCGCTGAAGGGGCGGACATCGCTTTCACCGACATCCAGATCAACGAAGATACGGTCCGTGAACTCGAAGCGCTCGGCGTCAAAGTACGCGCCTACAGCTCCAACGCCGCCGACTTCGCCCAGACCCACGAGACCGTGGAGCAGGTGCTCGCCGACTTCGGCCGCATCGACGTGCTGGTCAACAACGCCGGCATCACCCGAGACGGCCTGATGCTTCGCATGGAGGAGGCCCAGTGGGACGCTGTGCTCAATGTCAACCTCAAATCCGCTTTCAACTACATCCACGCCGTCACCCCGATCATGGCGCGCCAGCGCGGGGGCAGCATCATCAATATGTCCAGCGTGGTGGGTGTCAGCGGCAATGCCGGGCAGTGCAACTATTCCGCCTCCAAGGCGGGTCTGATCGGCCTCGCGAAGTCCATCGCCAAGGAAATGGGCCCCCGCGGAATCCGGGCCAACTGCATCGCCCCGGGCTTCATCATTTCCGATATGACGGCGGCCCTGCCCGAAGATGTCCGCGCCGCCTGGATCAAGACCATCCCGCTGCGCCGCGGCGGCACGACCGAAGACGTCGCCAAGGTGGCTCTTTTCCTCGCCAGCGACCTTTCCTCCTATGTCAGCGGACAGGTCATCCATTGCTGCGGTGGGATGAACTGCTAGCGCGGATGGACCCTCGCCTGAACGGACTTTCTTGGAAAACTTCACTCTCGGCCCTGCTGGACCTCGTCCTGCCGAGGGTGTGCTTGGTATGTGGCCGGCCCCTCCTTCCCCGGGAGGAGCATCTCTGCCTCGGATGCCTGTCCGACCTGCCCGAGACTCGCTACGCTCCGCTGGAGCGCAATCCGATGGCCGACCGCTTCAATGCAAAAGTGCAAGTAGATGAATATGAACCGTATGCGTATGCTGCGGCACTCTATCATTATCGGGCGGATGCCGGCTACAAACGGATCTCCCAGGCGCTGAAATACCACCGGGACTTCGGGGCGGGCCGCTGGGCGGGCCGCCTGCTCGGGGAGCGGCTCGCAGACTCGCCGCTCTACGCCGACGTGGATCTGGTGGTCCCCGTGCCCCTGCACTGGACGCGGCACTGGCAGCGGGGCTACAACCAGGCCGCCGTTATCGCCCGCGAAGTCGCCCGCACCCTCGGGGCGGCGTTCTGCCCGCGGCTGCTCCGCCGCCTGCGCCGCACCCGCAGCCAGACCCGGCTCTCGGGCGAACAGAAAAGCCGCAACGTCGCCCGGGCCTTCGCCCTTCGCCCGCACCGGAGGCCGGAAGCCCGCCACATCCTGCTCATCGACGACGTCTTCACCACCGGTGCCACCCTCTCGGAATGCCACCGGGCACTGCGCCGTGCCTACGGCCCCGCCACCCGCATCTCCATCGCCACCCTCGGCGCCGTCGGCGAATGAGCGCTAGCGGAGGAAAACGAAGTTCTCGAGCTCGCAGATAGAGACGTCGGGGGTATCGGATTCGAACACGAAGAAGAGGGCGTGTTTGCCGATGAGCCGGCGGGCCTTACGCACGCTGGTGCGAAGGCGCGTGGGCACCTGCTTGCGGCGCGCCGACAGGCGGAAACGCCCCAGGCGCTCCCCCGTCGCGGGATCATCCACCATCACCACAATCTGCCCCTTCACCCCCTGCGGGATGAGGTTCAGCTCGAGACGGCGTCCCCGGGCGGCACGCAACAGATCGAAATTGAAATACTTATACCCGACCACCGAGCCGGCGGTATTGTTCACCACCGGATTGTGGTTGATGCTCAGATCGTAAGGATCGGACTCTCCGTCCCACTCCGCCCGGACAGGCTTCACATACGAACCGGAATACTTGTTGCCCAGTCCTTCGCCCTCCGCCGGACGCGGACCGGTGTACCAGCAGGCGATGCCCGCGGAATGCCGCTCCATCGGATCCAAGCCGTTCAGTTCGAAGCCCTCGGAAGTATATTCCGCCTCGCGGATCTCCACCTTGCCGTCCGGGCCCGGGGTGACCTTCAGCTCCACCGGCGAGACCATCGCCTGGCGGTCGAAACCGCCCAGACCGGCCTGGCGGTGATAGAAGACGTACCACTGTCCGCCGATTTCGCACAGGCCCCCGTGGGTATTCCCGCCCGGCGCAGCCGTGCAGAAGGTTTTGCCGGAAGCGTCCGTGTAGCGGGCGCGGGCGTCGATGAGCGTCCCCCCGTAGGTCCAGGGCCCGAGCGGATGATTGCTCCAGGCCCAGGCGAGATTGCCGTTGGCCGAAGGCAGGCCGAACTCGCCATCCTCCGTCACGCGGCTGTACACGAAGATGTATTTATCCTCCACCTTGCGCATCGAAGAGGCCTCGAAGAAACGGAACACACCCTCCTGCCGGCGGCTGGAAACCATATCCCGGACCGGCTCGGTGCCCTTCTTGACGGTGCACATCGTCTCCGGATCCAGCTCCGCGCCCCAGGACTGCTGGAAACCCCAGTAGCCATAGACGCGGCCGTCGTCGTCGATGAACACGGCCGGATCGAAGCCCAGCACGCCCACGCAGCGGTTCGGCGCCTTCGGATCCCAGTTGATCACCGTGAACGGCCCGTCGGGACGGTCGGAGCGGGCGACCATCGCATTGCGGCCCCGGCCCTGGTTGTTGGGGTAGAGATAATAGGTCTTCTTGCCGTCCGGACCCACCTTTTCCACGACATCGGGCGCATAGAGGATGTCTCCCTGGCCGTCGGGATTGAGCGGTTTGCCTTCCGCATCCAGCACAGACTCGAAGATCTTGCCCCCGTAGCGCCAGTGGCGCAGATCGTCGAGCGGCGCGGACCAGACCACCTGGTTACGCCCGCAGTAGGCACTGCGTTCGATATCGTGGGAGCCGTAGATATAGACCCGGAGCTGCCCCGGGTTGTCGGGATCCTCGAAGATGTAGGGTTCACCATCAGGAATGTATTCCCAGAGGGGAAGATACGGATTGGCAGCCCTTCCGCCCTGGCAGAAGAGGCAGGCGGCGGCCAGCAGGGCCGCGATACGGACAAAGGATTTCATATTCACAAAGTTAATCCTTTCAGGCGGATTTTTGCTATATTAGCGGTATGAAAAGGACTGTTTTGTTGTTGATGGTGCTGCTGTCCGCGGCCGCCTGCTGCCCCCGCACATCGGAATATGTGGACTGGCTGTACGCTTCGATGCCCCTGCCGGACAGCCTCCAGTACCCCCGGAGCTTCTGGGAAGCCAACGTCGACAAGACCCTCGAAGTGCGCGACCGGATGGGCTGGGACATCCCCGAGCGGGAGTTCCGGCACTTCGTGCTGCCGCTCCGTGTCAACAACGAGACCCTGGACGATTTCCGCACCGTCTATGCCGACACGCTTTGCGCCCGGGTCCGGGGCCTGAGCCTCGCAGAAGCCGCCCTGGAGATCAACCACTGGTGCCACGAGCAGGCCACTTACCAGCCCTCCGACGGGCGGACGAGCGCCCCGATGGCCACGGTCCGCCGGGGCGTGGGCCGATGCGGCGAGGAGTCCGTGCTGGCCGTGGCCGCGCTGCGCGCCGCCGGCATCCCGGCCCGCCAGGTCTATACCCCGCGCTGGGCCCACACCGACGACAACCACGCCTGGGTGGAGGTCTGGGTGGATGGCAAGTGGCATTTCATGGGTGCCTGCGAACCCGCGGCCACCCTCGACAACGCCTGGTTCAACGGCCCCGTCTCCCGCGCCCTGCTGCTCCACACCAAGGTCTATGGCGACTACAGCGGCCCCGAAGACGTCATCCAGCGCACCCCCTGCTACACTGAGATCAACGTCATCCGCGGCTATGTCCCCGCCCGCCGCACCGTCGTCACGGTGCTGGACGGGGGGCGGCCCGTCGAGGGCGCCACGGTTTCCTTCCACATTTATAACTATGCCGAATTCTATCCCGTGGCCTCCTACCGGACCGGCGCCGACGGGCAGGCGGCCCTGGACACGGGCCTCGGCGACCTGCTGGTCTGGGCCCGCAAAGGGGAACGCTTCGGCTTCGCCAAAGCCTCCGGTGAGATCGTGACCCTCAGCCTGGACCACCGCCTGGGCGAGTCTTTCTCGGCCGACCTGGACATCGTTCCGCCGGCCGAAAACCCCCTTCCATCCGGAGCCACCCCCGAGCAGAACGCGGCGAACAGCCGGCGCCTCGCCGAAGAGGATGCCATCCGCGCCGCCCATCCCCACGACAACCCGGACGCCGAAGCCTTCCTCGCGGAGCACCCCGAACCGGGCCGCCTCCTGCTGGGCCTGCTCTCCGCCAAAGACCGCGGCGACGTGACCCGGGACGTGCTGGACGACGTGCTCGCCACCGACCGGGGCTCTGCCGACCCCTTCATCCTCTCGCCCCGCGTGGGCCTGGAGCCCCTGCGTCCCTTCCGGGGGGCGGTGGCGGCCTCGAAGCTCGGGACGCGCCTGGACGGCCCGGATGCCGTGGCCCGCTGGGTGCGGGACAGCATCGCCCTGGTGGAAGGACGCAACCCCCAGCAGCTCCTCACCGCCCCGGCCGCCGTCTGGCAGGCCCGCCGCGCAGACGCGATCGGCCGCGACATCTTCTACGTGGCCCTCTGCCGCGCCCTCGGTTATCCCGCCCGCCAAGACGAAGTCACGGGCAAGACGCAATACCGCCAGGGCGAAGCCTGGGTGGACGTGGACCTGGGCGGCGGAGCGGAAGAGCGCATTTCCCCGCAGGGGACCCTGCAGCTGCTCACCGCACCCGGCGGCCCGGTGAAAACCCCGGAATACTACCGCCACTACACCCTTTCCCGGCCCGGCCCGGAGCGCACCCGCCTGCTGGAATACGAAGAAGGCGGCCCGGCGCGCGACACTTATTCCCTCGACACCGGCTACTACCTGCTGACCGCCGGCAACCGCCTCTCCGACGGCAGCGCCCTGGTGCACCTGACTTTCTTCAACATCGAAGAAGGCCGCACCGTCCGCCTGCCGCTGGTCCTGCGCGACGCCGCCGAGCGGCTCTCCGTGCTGGGCACGATGGACCCCGAGGCCCCCTTCCTGCCGGACGGCGCGACGCAGCCACGGAGCCTGCTGGACGCCACCGGGCGGGGCTATTTCCTGCTCGCGGTCCTCGGCGGCAAGGACGAACCCACCTCCCACGCGGTGCGTGAGATGAGCGCCGCCGCGGCCGAACTCAACGCCTGGGGCCGCCCGGTCGTGCTGCTCGGGCAGACCCGCCCCGAGGGCCTCGTGAACGCCATCCCCGGGAGCGACCCCGACGGACGCATCCGCGCGATGCTCGCCTCCGCCGGGAACCCCGGCGACACCCTCCCGCTGGTCGCACTCTGCGACAGCTTCGGACGCATCGTCTATCTGTCCAAGGGCTATAATACCTCCCTTGCCGCCGACCTGCGACGGGCCCTCCCCCTATGCAAATAACTAAATGATTATAAAATGGTTGATTTCAAGTACTACACCCCCACGGAAGTGGTCTTCGGCAAGGATTCCGAAGGCTGCCTCCCCGACCTGGTCCGTAAATGGGGCGGCACACGGGTCCTGATCCACTATGGCGGCGGCAGCGTCGTCCGTTCCGGCCTGCTCGCGCAGGTCAAATCCCAGCTCGACGCGGCGGGCATCGCCTGGGTCGAACTGGGCGGCGTGGTCCCCAACCCGCGCCTCTCCCTGGCCTATGAAGGCATCGAACTGTGCCGCCGCGAGGGCGTCGATTTCCTGCTCGCCGTGGGCGGCGGCAGCGTGATCGACTCCGCCAAGGTCATCGGCTACGGCCTGCAGTATGACGGCGATGTCTGGGACATCTATGACGGCAAACACAAACCCGTGGCCAGCACCCCGCTCGGCGTAATCCTCACCATCCCCGCCTCCGGCAGCGAGATGAGCGACTCCGCCGTGATCACCAAAGACGACGGCCTGATCAAGCGCGGTTGCAACAGCGACCTCTGCCGGCCCCGCTTCGCCATCATGAACCCCGAGCGCACCTACACCCTGCCGCCCTACCAGACCGCGGCCGGCGTGACCGACATCATGATGCACACGATGGAGCGCTATTTCTCCCACGAGGACGACATGCTCCTGACCGACGCGATGGCCGAGGCCCTGATGCGCACGGTCAAGGAATGCGGCGAGAAGGTGCTCGCCGACCCGGAGAACTACCAGCTCCGCGCCCAGATCATGTGGGCGGGCAGCCTCGCCCACAACAACCTCACGGGCTGCGGCACGGTCAGCGACTTCGCCACCCACCGCATCGAGCACGAACTCAGTTCCACCTTCGGCGCCACCCACGGGGCAGGCCTTGCGGCCATTTGGCCCCACTGGGCCGAATACGTCCTCGCGGAGAACCCGACCCGCTTCGCCCAGTTCGCCGTCAACGTCGCCGGCGTACCCAACGACTTCCGCTCCCCCGAGCGCACGGCCCGCGCGGGCATCGCCGCGATGGTGGACTTCTACCACCGTATCGGCATGCCGGCGAACCTGCCCGAACTCGTCGGCCGTCCGGCCACGGAGGAGGAAATCGCCGAAATGGCCTGGAAGGCCACGCGCGGCCGCACCGTACGCCTGGGCAATCTCAAGAAGCTCGACTACGACGATGTCGTGGCCATCTACCGGATGGCCAACAAACAGTAAATTAAAGGATTAACGGACCCGGATGCGCTGTCCGATCTTGAGGACGGCGCGCCGGGACATGCCGTTCATCTCCCGCAGCGAGTCGACCGTGGTCTCATACTGCGCGGCAATCTTGGCGAGGGTATCCCCGGAACGGACGGTATAGAATTCGGCCGAAGAGGCCTCGTCCGTCCGCCAGGTAGCGTCGGCATTGAGCACGAAATCGCGGTCGCCCGGCGGCGCGGCGAAGGAGCCGTCCTCCCCTACGAAGGCCCAGCTGCCGTCGGGGAAGAGCACGATGTGGCGCTCCCGCACGGCATTCAGCACCGAGTCGCGGGCGGCGCTGTCCCGGCCGCGGAAGAAATCCGACAGACTGAAGCGCTCGCGCTCCATCTCTTCGGTCTCCTTCGGGAAATCCGGCAGGATGCGCCGGGCCCCCAGGTAGCGCGCGGCCCAGTAAGGCTCCTCCACGCGGGAAATGGTCACACCTGAACTGGAGGCGTGGATGAAGGTGAACGACTTGGCCAGGCTGTCCGCGGCGATGAAGATGCCCACGTGCCCGGGATGCTTCTTGTTGGCCCGGCCGCCGAAGATCACCAGATCTCCTTTCTGCAGCTTGTCATAGCCGCCCCGCACGGCGCGGCCCGCCTCGGCCTGATCGGCCGAAGTGCGCGGAAGGGTGTAGCCCTCTTTCTTGAAGACGAAGCAGGTGAAACCGCTGCAGTCAAAACTCTGCGGCCCGTTGGCACCGTAGGAATAGGGTTTGCCGAGATGGCGGCCGGCTTCCTTGATGATCCGGTCCGCGGTCTTGCGGGGGTCCGCGCCGCTCTCCGGCGTCTGGGCCGACACGGACGCGAAGGCTCCGCACAGGAGTCCCGCCCAGAGCAGGATGCAGAAAAATCTCGACATGACCCCACAAAGTTACAAATTTTGTATATTTGCAAAAAACATCGCACAATATGAAAATCAAAGCTATCCTTATCAGCGCCCTGATGGTCTTCTCCGTGTCCGCTTTCGCTCAGGATCTGGGCACCCAGGTCAGCGACCTGCAGCAGCAGAACCGCAATGTGGCAGATGCCGCCGCGCGCGAATATGCCGAAATCTCCCGCCGGGGCAAAGCCCGCATCGACCAGCTCGAGAGCCGGATCAAGAAAGATCAGAAAGATCTCGACGAGACCAAGAAGAGCATTCGTGATCTCAACAACGGGATCAAGAACGCCCAGGACAACCTCAAGCTCCGCAAAGAGGCCCTCAAGCTCCAGAAGAAGGCTTACGGCACCGACAAGACCTACAAGGAAGCCTACGACCAGATGGACGCCGAGATCAAGACGATCCAGGATGGCATCAAGTCCGACAAGGCGACGGTCAAGAAGCTCCAGTCCGACTCCAAGTCCCTGCAGAAGCAGATAAGTGCCAACAAGAAGGAACTCGCCACCGTCAAGAAGGAGATTTCCAACAGCGAGAAGCAGCTCAAAGATGCCAACAAGGCCCTCAAAGAGAGCCAGAAGCTCCTCGACAAGGTCAACGCCGCTCCGACCACCGTCCAGGAAGTGAGCTCCGAGACGATCGAAGAGTAAACCCTCTCCCCCACAGACGAAGACTGCCGCGACCCGGGTCGCGGCAGTCTTCTTTTTATCCCCGGCGTCCCTACTGCGCGGCCAGGTCCGAGACGATCTCCGCGATGGGGATGCAGCCCTCTCCGGCCGGCCGGCAGTTCATATCTTCGGGCGAGGTCCGGTCCTTGAGGTGCACGTGGGAGCGGAACCGAATGGCTCTGCGTCGAGCAGGACGAGCCCGCCGCCGGCGCCGCCGACCGCTTCGCAGGCCCTGCCGAAAGCGCCCGTTATCTACTTTTGAAAAAAATTCCGTAATTTCGCGATAACGAACCATTAAGTCGCATCAACTATGGATTCTACGCAAAAGTTCTCTTACGAGGCTCCCCGGACCGAAATCGTGGAGCTGCGCAACGAAGGCATCGTCTGCCAAAGCGGCGGCCTGCAAAACTACAAACGTAAAACGGAGGAGGATTGGTGATGAAAACGAGAAAAGCATTGATCCTTGCCGCCCTCGCCATCACGGGCGCCTCGATCCTCGGCTGCACCGCCCTACCGGAAGAACTGCAGCCCCTGGACAACGACACCGTCACCCAGACCATCACCGTCAGCCTGGACGGCCAGCCCCTCACCCGGGCCCTGACCCCCGAGGGCGAAAAAACCTTCGCCGAGGGCGAGCAAATCGCCGTTTTCTATGAGAATACTTCCGGCGAACTGGCAAAAGTGGTGAGCGGGCCGCTCTCCGAAGACGACATCACGGACGAGGGCAAAAGCGCCATCATCCCCGTCGCACTAGACAACCCGAAAGCGGGCGGCGAACTGCGTATCATCTATCCCGCCGCGATGGCCAAGGCCGACGGCACCCCGGACTACGAAGCCCTCAAAGAACAGGACGGCAGCCTGGCCACTCTCGCCGCGGAACTCGACCTCTGCACCTTCGAAGGGTCTTTGAGCGAGAGCGCCGAACTGCCGCTCAACCCGAAACTCACGAACAAACTGGCCCTCTGTGAATTCACCCTGAAGAATCCCGACGGGCAGGATATCACCAGCACGATCAACTATTTCCATATCACCGACGGCATCTATTTCTACCAAATTAAACCCACCTCGCTGGAGAAAATCTATGTAGCCCTCCGGCCGGTCAGTGCCCGCCAGACCCTGCATTTCAGTGCTATCGACTATTTTGACATCTTCGACACAGAGGAGTATTACGCTGGCGAGTTCGGAGAGCGGGAACTCCATTTCTATCAGAAGGGCGTGTCGGCAAAAAAACTCTCCGCCGGCAGCCTGTATCCCGTGATCCTGAACCTGCAGGATAATGCCCACTACCGACTCCTCGGCAGCGACTCCGGCGACCTGCTGGTCGGAGATAACTCCACAGATTATTTCAACATCCTTACTCTGGGCCTTGACATCCTCGACGGCGGCAATGGCAAAGACATCCTCTTCGGCGACACAGGTATTGCCGGGCTGGTGGCTAGAGTTAACTATGAATTAATAGAAACCTCTGCGCCGACCTTTACCGATGTTTACAAATTTATAATCAATAATCCCGCAACCGTAGCGACCTGGAACGGCGCGGACAACAGCCAGACGGATCCGGAGACCGGCGATAGCCTCGACCAGCCGGATGTACTCATCGGCGGGGCGGGCAATGACATCGTTTTCGCCCAGGGAGGGGACGATCTGATCTTCGGTGACGGCGCCCTGGACGCGATAGCGTTTTGGCTTAATCTGTCCGGAACGGATATTACCGTCCCTAATATCAACGCTGCTTTTGACGCGATGCAGCTCTCCACACGCAAGGCCGGCCTGGCGGACCTGGAGGCATCTTCCGACGGCAACGACACCCTCTACGGTGGCATTGGCGACGATATAATGTGCGGTATGGGCGGTGCAGACAAACTCTTCGGCGGCAACGGCAACGATGTTCTCCTGGGAGGATCCGGCAAGGACGAACTCAATGGCGGAAACGGCGATGATTATCTCGACGGTGGGAAGGGCGCGGACACCCTCCTCGGCGGGGATGGTAACGACATCTTCCGCTACGGCAAGGGCGACACCATCGACGGCGAAGACGGCTACAACATCCTGCTCGGCAACGAGAACGACGGCTCTCTGAACGACCTTCTGGCCGGTGGGCTGATCAGCCACGTGGAGGTCTTCCTCAAATGCATATTAAATGATATAGATGAACTGACGCTGACTGATCTGGAGAAGCTGGAATCGGTCCTGGGTCTATACCTAAAACCGAACGAGGACTGCATCATCTTGTCGAACGACTCCTACTCGGACGAAATGAGCTGGAAACTCGAAAACGGCACCATCACCTACGAGAGCGAGCTCTTCACCGTGATCTTGGAGACCACCCTCACGGTGATAGAAGACACGGAGAACAACCAGTTCATCCTGACACGAAACGTCCCTGACTGATAAGCCAGTGAAAGCCTGTCATCCTGAGCACCCCCTGTCATCCTGAGCGAAGCGAAGGATCTATCCCCGCCAGGGATCCGGTTTTTTTGACACTTTATTTCTTCTTGCTCCCCGTCAGGACGATGTTCGGACGGGGAGCTTTTTCGACCCCGGCGCCGAGCCAGAAGCCGAGGTGGGGCGGCTGGTTGTAGCCGACATTCTGCCAGGCGATGCCGTTGCGGTAGACCGGGTCGTGCATCAGGGTGTACATCCGATATTCGGTCGGGATGGTGGTGGTGAAGATGCGGAGTTCCTTGTTGTCGCGGGTGCGCAGGATCAGCTCTTCGCGCCAGTCGCCCCAGATGTCCGCCGAGAGCGCCGGGGTGGACTTGGAGCCATTGTTCGACTGGCAATCTTCGGCGGTGAAGATCACGCCTTCGCCGTAGCGCTCGATCCGGTTGCCGTCCAGCAACTGGCGGGTCAGCTGGCCGTCCCACCAGATCAGGAAGTTCACGGAGCGGGGCGCGTCGCCGATCCGCTCTCCCTTGGTATTGAGCAGGCCGTTTGAGCCGGAGAACCAGATCTCCGCGCCGCGGTTGCCGTCCCAGATATCCTCGGCCACGCCGCGTCCGACATCTTTCCCTTCGTTGAGCCGGAAGAGGACCTTGCCGTCGCGGGCGGCGTACAGCGCCGCGCCCGGGCCGATGGCGCCGTCCAGGTTCTCCGCCTCATTCTCGTGGATGCCGAAGACTTCCAGGCCGGGGAGATCCGGGTCCAGGTCGCTGACGTGCAGGGCGTCGCCGTGGCGGAAACCGGTCGAGAAGAGACCGGTGCCGTCGTGGTCGACCACCATGGCGCCGTAGATGATCTCATCGAAGCCGTCGTCATCGACATCGGCCACGGAGAGATTGTGGTTGCCCTGGCCGGAGAAGGGGTTGTCGCGGTCTTTGGAGTCGAATACCCAGCGGGAGGAGAGCTTGCCGTCGCGGTAGTCCCAGGCGGCCAGCACGGAGCGGCCGTAGTAGCCGCGGCACATCACCACGCTCGGGAGTTTACCGTCCAGGTAGGCCACGCAGGCGAGGAAGCGGTCCACCCGGTTGCCGTTGCTGTCATTGCCGCCGTTGCCGCCCCAGCCGCCCCAGCCATCCAGGGCGCCGCGGCCGGGAATGTAGTCGGCCGTGGCAAGGGCCGCGCCGGTCTCGCCGCTGAAAACGGTGAAGTATTCCGGTCCGGTCAGGATCTTGCCGTTGCGGTCGCGCCAGTCTTTGGAGGCGTCTCCGATCACGTTCCCGAGGGCGTCGCGGGTGCCGTCGCCGGTCTTGCAGGCGAATTCCGCCTTGCCGTCACCGTCCAGGTCGGCGACCATGAACTGGGTATAGTGGGCGCCTTCTCGGATGTTGACGCCGAGGTTGATTTCCCAGAGGAAAGTGCCGTCCAGTTCGTAGGCTTGGAAAATGGGGATGCCGGAGATGCCGTTGGAAGGGTTGTCGATACCGCGTCCGGCCATGTGGACGATGAGTTCGTAGTCCCCGTCACCGTCCAGGTCGCCTACGCTGCAGTCGTTGGGCGAATAGCCTTCGGGGGTGCGCAGGGGGATGGAGACATATTGCTGCACCGGGGCATTCGCCGGGAGGGAGAAGGCTTTGCTGGGCGCGGATTCGCGGCGGCGCTGGACCGAGGTGACGTACCAGGCGTTGGACTGGGTGAGGTCAGCCGTGTGATCGATGAAATGGGTGGGGCCCGTCAGGGGAGCGTCGTTCAGTTTGACGGCCTTCTGGTTGCCGGTCTGGCGATAGACGTTGAATGCCAGGTCGGTGGGCTCGGTGCCGAGGAGGCGCCAGGAGACGAAGACGCCGTCGTCTTGGCGGATGGCCACGACGCCGCGGCTGAGGTTTTCCATTTGGCGCTGGGCGAAGGCGTTCGCGGCAAGGCAGAGGCCAAGGACGAAGAGAATGGTCTTGAGGAGGGTGGTCTTTTTCATTTCCGTAATAATTGGTTCTCAAAGTTAACGATTTCTGTTGATAATCCAACGGTCGGGAGGGTGGGACGAAGCCGGATTTGACGGCAATTCGTCCCGGAAACGGGGCGATTTTCCCGCCGGTCGGGGATTTTTATCACTTTTCCGGTCCGCTCGTGACCTTTGTTTTTCCGGATGGAGAGACCGCGGTATTTTTGCAGCGGTCGGTTAGGTCCCGCCGGGACGGTCATTCGCGGCTTCACCCCCGTGAGCGGCATTTTACCAACTGCGTGCCGATTCTGACCACATTGATCCGAATCTGTTCGCCTGCTTTGAAAAAACGGGATAATTTCGCAGCCGGAAAACCTCAAACCAAATTATAGAAATGTTAAAGATCGACAATTTCATCAGCCTTTTCGAAGGCGCTGTCCGGGACAGCTGGGAGCGTCCTGCCCTGACGGATTTCCACAAAGAAACCATCAATTATCACCAGCTGGCGGAGCGCATCGAGACGCTCGACCTCATTTGGAAACAAGCCGGCCTGAAGTCCGGCGATAAGATAGCCATCAACACCAAGAGCTGCGCCCTCGGGGCCTCCGTCTTCATGGCCGCCGTCAGCAAGGGCTATGTGGCCGTCCAGCTCTACAATGCCTTCACCCCCGCCGACACACAGAGCCTCGTGAACCATTCCGACAGCCGCATCCTCTATACGGAGAAGCGCATCTTCGCCGCGATGGACTTCGCGCAGATGCCCCAGGTGCTCTGCGTCATCGACTGCGCAACGGGCGAAGTGCTCGCCAGCCGCGAAGGCGTGGATACCCTTTATGCACGCGGCGCGGAACTGCTCGCACAGAAATATCCCGCCGGAATGCGTCCGGAAGACTTCTGCGCGGTCCGTCCCGACATCGACGATGTCTGCGCCATCCTCTATACCTCCGGCTCCACCGGAAATCCGAAAGGCGTGATGCTGACCTACCGCAACTACACGGCGAACGTCCAGGGCATCCGCCCGGGCTTCCCGTTCCACAAATGGGAGAACTACCTGAGCCTGCTGCCGCACGCCCACAGCTTCGGCCTGACCTGCGACGTCGTGATCCCGATGACCCTCGGCATGCACGTGACCGTGCTCGGCCTGCCGCCCATTCCGAAGAATGTGCAGGAGGCCCTGATGGAGGTGCGCCCGCGTATCTTCTATGGTGTGCCCCTGATCTTCGTCAAGTTTGCCGAATACGTCCTCGGGGCCGAGATCAACAGCCCGGAAGGAAAGGCAAAACTGGCTGATTACCAGCATTATCCGGAATACTGCCAGGCCCTCCACGACAAGCTGATGGCCGCGATGGGCGGCAACATCGAAGTGTTCGCCACCGGTGGTTCCGCCATCCCCTCCGAGGTGGAAGCCCTGCTCGTCTACAAGCTCAAGGTCCCGTTCATCACGGGCTACGGCCTGACCGAACTCGCCCCGATCGTCTCCTACGGCAAGGTGGGCAAGTACATCCCGAAGTCCTGCGGCGAATATCTCCCCGAGATCATGGAGATCCGCGTCGCCTCGTCCGACCCGGAAAACATCGCCGGCGAACTGTCCATCCGCGGAGACGTCGTCTTCAAGGGCTACTACAAGAATCCCGAGGCCACGGCGGCGGTCCTGCAGGACGGCTGGTTCCGGACCGGGGACATCGGCACGGTGGACAAGAGCGGCAACGTCTTCCTGCTGGGCCGCAGCAAGAATATGATTCTGACGGAGAACGGGCAGAATGTCTATCCCGAGGAAATCGAGGTGGTGCTGAACGAACTGCCCTACGTGTCCGAGTCCATCGTGCTCCAGCGCGAGAGCCACAGAATCGTGGCCCTCATCGTGCCGAACATCGATGCCCTGGACAAGGCCGGCATCGGCGCCGACGGGCTCGACGCCGTGATGAAGCAGAACATGGTCTACCTGAACTCCAAACTGCCTTCCTACTCCGCGGTCAACGACTTCGACATCCGCTTCGAACCCTTCTCCAAGACCCCCAAAGGCAGCATCCGCCGCTTTATGTATAAATAATGGAGGAACGGAGAGTCGTCATCACCGGCACCGGCGTGATCTCGCCGGTCGGTAGCGGGGTCGATGCCTTCTGGTCCGCCCTCCAGGCAGGCCGCTGCGGCATCCGCGTGCTCCCGGATCTGGAGGCCTGGGGCCTCCCGGTCCGGGTGGCCGGTACAGTGGAGGATTTCGATCCGGCCGCCTGGGGCATCAGCGCCAAGGAAGCCCGCCGCAACGACCGCTTCTGCCTGCTCGCGCAGGCCGCGGCCGCGCAGGCGATGGAAGAAAGCGGACTGCGCTCGGGCGAAAACATCGCCCCGGAACGCCTGGGCGTCTATATCGGCACCGGCATCGGAGGGATGCAGACCTTCATCGAGCAGACCCGGGTGATGCTGGAAGAAGGGGCGGACCGCATTTCCCCGCTGTTCATCCCCAAGATGATCGGAAACATCGCCGCCGGCAACATCGCCCTGCGCTACGACGCCCAGGGGGCCAATCTCACCACGGCTGCGGCCTGCGCATCGAGCACCCAGTCCGTCGGAGAGGCCTTCCGGGCCATCCGTTACGGTTTCGCGGACGCGGTAATCGCGGGCGGGACCGAGGCGGTGCTCAACCCGCTGGCTTTCGGCGGATTCGTGAGTGCGCACGCCCTGACCCATTCACCTGATCCGCTCCGCGCCTCGCTGCCGTTCAGCGCGGACCGCGGGGGGTTCGTGATGGCGGAAGGGGCCGCGGTGCTCATTCTCGAAGAATACGCCCACGCACTTTCGCGCGGCGCACAAATTCTCGCAGAAGTGACCGGCTATGGCAACTGCTGCGACGCCTGGCACCCCACCGCGCCGCGTCCGGACGGCGTTCCCGCATCCCGGGCCATCCGGGACGCGCTGGAACAGTCGGATTTCCGGGCCGGCGAGGCACTCTACATCAATGCCCACGGCACGGGCACGCTGCTGAACGACAAGACCGAGACCCTGGCCATCAAGCTCGCCCTGGGCGAGACGGAGGCCCGCCGCGCCTCGATCAGCTCCACCAAGTCGATGACCGGCCACATGATCGGCGCGGCGGGTGCGGTGGAGATCCTCGCCTCGGCCCTGGCCCTGCGCGACGGCATCGTGCCGCCGACCATCGGACTGACAAACCCGGATCCGGAATGCGATCTGGACTATACGCCGCTGGAGGCCCGGGCGCGCGGACTCGATCTAGCCGTGTCCAATTCCCTGGGTTTCGGCGGACACGACGCCTGCGTGGCCTTGCGAAAAATGTAAACAACACAGCAATGAACAGAACAGATATCAAAGAATTCCTGCCGCACCGTGAGCCGATGCTACTGGTGGACTGGACGGAAAAGGAAGGCGACCGGATCAAGGCCACCTACCACGTCACCGGCGAAGAATGGTTCCTGCGGGGGCATTTCCCGGACTACCCGGTCGTACCGGGGGTGGTGATCTGCGAGATCATGGCCCAGTCCTGCACCTTGATCCTGGGCGAGGGACTCAAAGGCCATACCCCCTTCTACGCGGGTCTGGACAAGGTGCGCTTCAAGCAGATGGTGCGCCCCGGCGACACCATCGAGGTGACCGCCGAGCCGATCGCCATCCGCGGTGCGCTCTATGTCATCGGCGCCCAGGCGAAGGTGGACGGGCGGCTGGCCTGCAAAGGCGAATTATCCTTTTATTTGATGGACAACCAAAATCTCTGATTCAATGGAACTGCTGAAAGGAAAGAAAGGCATCATCACCGGTGCCCTCAACGAGAAATCAATCGCCTGGAAGGTGGCCGAGCGGGCCCTCGCCGAGGGCGCCGAGATCGTGCTCACCAACACGCCGCTGTCCCTGCGCCTGGGTGCGCTCCCGGCTTTCGCGGAAGCGCACGGCTGCAAGCTCATCCCGGCCGACGCCACCTCGCTCGAGGATCTCGGGGCGCTGGTGGACGGGGCGATGGAGCATTTCGGGGGTCCCTTCGACTTCGTGCTGCACGCCATCGGGATGTCTCCGAACGTGCGCAAGAAGCGGCCCTACGAGGCGCTGGACTACAATTTCCTGGACAAGACCCTGGACATCTCCGCCCTGTCGCTGCACAAACTGCTGCATACGCTCTACACGAAGGATGCGCTGCGGGAATGGGGTTCCGTGGTGGCGCTGAGCTATATCGCCGCCGAGCGCAGCTTCGTCGGCTACAACGATATGGCGGACGCCAAGGCGCTCCTGCAGTCGATCACCCGGAGCTTCGGGGCCATCTACGGTCCCGCCCGGCACGTGCGCATCAACACGGTGTCGCAGTCGCCGACCGCGACGACGGCGGGCGAAGGAATCGCCGGGATGGAACGGATGCTGCGCTATGCCGACCGCGTCTCGCCCCTGGGCAACGCCGACGCCGACGACTGCGCCGCCTACATCGTCACCCTCTTCTCCGACTACACCCGCAAGGTCACGATGCAGAACCTCTACCACGACGGCGGCTTCTCCTCCGTCGGCCTCTCCCCCACCCAACTCGAACCCCTCCCGGAAGAATAAATCGTCATCCTGAGCGCACGCCTGTCATTCTGAGCGAAGCGAAGAATCTACCCCCGCCCGGGTGCCCCAGACCCCGATTCCCACCCCACCCGTGGAGACCGTGATGAGGAAGTAGTTGACAATTACACGCGGAATTGGCCGCCCGACGGCGGTGGTGGTCGGGCGGTCGCCGCCTCGCGAATGCGAGGCGGCGTCCTGCCCCTCCCGCCGCTCTTGGGCGGAAAGGCAGGCATCGGGGGGCTGTTGGTTATTTCCGTGATTATTCGTAAACTTGTAATCTGTGTTTTGCGAATAACCAAGATGTGACGAACATGAGACTTTTCATCAAAGCCCTGATCCCGGCCCTGCTCTGCCTGCTCGCCTGCGCCTGTAAACAGGAAGCCGACCCCCTCCAGGATACCCTGGGCGCCTACATCCTCCAAGGCCAGGAAGGAACTTTCCGCCTCACGAAGATCGAGAAAATCGACTCCACGACTTTCCGCACCGAATTCGAGCGCCGGCAGAACGTCTTCGACCTCAAACTCAGCCAGGAAACCAAACTCTTCGACAACTACATCGCCCAGCGCAAACCGAAGAACGCCGAGCGCCACCGGACCGCCATCCTGCGCACCCGCGAAGTAATGGCAGCCCTGGACAGTCTCAAGGCCACGATGGAAGGGCGCCTGGACGAGGTCGCCTACTATGACTATGTCTTCACCGGCCGGGCTGAGACCAAAACCACCGTCACGGAGCTCTCGAACGCCTATGTCAGCATCACCCCCGGACTCGAGGTGATCACCCTGAGCAACGACCGCAAAGACCTGCACAAAGCCGGCGGGCGCGCCATTCCCGGCTACCTTCAGATCGTCGGAAAAGACACCGAAGAAGCAACAGAAGAATAATATGAGAAAGACCTTTCTGGCGATCCTGTTCGCCGCGATGCTTTCCGCCGGGACGGCAGCCGCCCAGCAGCCGGCGCAGCCCGACCTCTCCAAGTACGTCAACACCTTTTCCCGGCCCCTGCGCGAGGTGCTCGCCGACGTGGCGGAGCAATTCGGCGTGCGCATCAACGCCGGCAGCGTCCCCGAGGACCTGATGGTGGACTTCGCCGACTTCCGCATCCGCCCCTGGGACATCGAACAGACCCTCGAGGCCCTGCTCTGGCCCTTCGGCTACAACGCCGAATGGAACAACGGCAACGGCAACCCCTACTATAGCGTCGCCCGCTTCAGGCATTCCCGCCGCAACCCCTTCGAAGGGCAGGCCCTGCTGGACTATCTGTCCGCCAAATACGACAGCCAGGCCTCCTGGGAAGCAAGGAAGGCCATCTTGAAGGCCGACATCCGTCACAGCGTCGGCCTGGACAAGGTGCCGGAACACTTCGACGGCAAGGTTTTCCTATCCAAGAAACGCAACTACGGCCGCTACGCCGTGCAGGACCTGGCCCTCGAGATCCTCCCCGGACTCTACGCCTTCGGCGCCATCTACTCTCCCGCCAAGACCACCCGGGGCGCGCACCCGCTGGTGATCAACCCCCACGGCCACAGCGACGCCGGACACGCCTCCGACGTGGTGCAGCGCCGCTGCGCCATGCAGGCCAGCATGGGCTGCATCGCGGTGTCTTTCAGCATGTTCTGCAACGGCCCCAGCCCGCAGTTCGACATCGCCTACCACCACACCGGCCTGGCCCAGCCCTACAACATCCTCTGCGCCGAGCGGCTCCTGGACTATGCCCTGACGTTCAAGGAAGTCGACCCGACTCGCGTGGGCATCACCGGATGCTCCGGCGGCGGCAGCCAGAGCATGTTCGTCACCGCCATCGACGACCGCATTACCCTTTCCATCCCCGTGGTGATGATGTCCTCGTACTTCGCGGGCGGCTGCGAATGCGAGAGCGGTACCCTTCTGCCCCTGAGCGGCGGCGGCACCTCCAACCCCGAGATTGCGGCGATGTGCGCCCCGCGCCCGATGCTGCTGGTCTCCGACGGGGGCGACTGGACCGCCATGAACCCCGAAATCGAGGTCCCTTATGTCAAGCGGATCTACGGCTTCTACGGGGCCGAAAACCGGCTTGAGAGCGTACACTTCCCGCTGGGGCAGCACAACTATGACTTCGACAAGCGCCAGGCGGCCTACTCCTTCCTCGCCCGCCAGTGGGGCCTCAACACGACCGGCCTGATCGGTCCCGACGGCCGCTTCGACGAAAGCGGCACCGTGGTCGAGCCGCTCGCCGATATGAATATCTGGAATGCCAAGGGGATCACCAAACCCGCCGACTTCATCGAGAACATCGACGACGCCGTCGCCGTGATGCACTGGGTCAAGGACGCCCGATAACCAGAAATCAGCTGCATTATGTCGACGCGAAAGAGCATTTTCACCTCCGAGCGGGTTGTCCTCCTGGTCATCCTGATCAACTCCGTCATCCTGTTTTTGCAGGAAGGCCGGGTTCACTCCCCCCTCATCAATGTCATCGATGCCCTTTGCACGATCTTCTTCATCATCGAGATGACGATCAAGCTCCGGCAACTGGGCTTCAAAGAATACTGGTCATCCAACTGGAACCGGATGGACGGGACCCTGGTCATCCTCTCGATACCCTCCCTTGTCGCCTATTTCGTCCCCACCCACATGCTGGACCTTTCGATTCTGCTCATTCTCAGAATCTTGCGCGTGTTCAGAATCTTCCGCCTGGTCCACGTCTTCCCGAACTTCTCCGCGACGATGAAGGGCTTGGGCCGGGCGATGCGGGACTCCCTCCCGATCTTCGCCGGCTTCCTGATCCTCATCTTGGTCATCTCCCTGTTCAACTGCGCCCTCTTTAAGGACATCTCCCCGCAATTTTTCGGGACGCCGTGGGACTCGGTCTATTCGACCTTCCGTCTCTGTACCGTAGAAGGGTGGTATGAGATACCCGATGCCCTGGTGGCCTCGATGTCGCCGGGCGGAGTGGTCGGCGTGCGTATCTATTTCGTTTTGATCCTCATTTTCGGCGGCATCATCGGACTATCGCTGGTGAACTCGATCTTCGTGGACGCGATGGTCAAGGACAACAATGACAATCTGGAAGCCGAGGTCCAGCTATTGAACGAAAAGATTGACCTGCTGACCGAGGAAATCAAGAAACAAAAAGCAGAGAAGGTATTATGAAAAGATTTTTCTTATTGCTCGTCATTATCGTTGGGGCGGGCGCGGTTTCCGCCTGCAAGCAGCAGAAGGCGCAGGACCTGATCATCCAGTACTGCCAGGACCGGCCGGACGAATTCCCCGGCTATGAGCCCGTGTCGTTCGACAAGATATCGAAGACGTACAGCAATCCGAATTATATCCCGCCCCGGCCGGACGAATCCGGGGCGGGAGAACTCCGGACCCCGGCCCTGTCTCCCAGCGAACTGAAACACGACGGATGGATGACGCACCACCGCTTCACGGCGCTGAATCCGGACGGCGTCCCGGAACGCTATGACAAAGTATTCTGCCTCGACCTGAAACTCACCCGCATCACCCGCGTCTCAGACCGCTGGTAGTATTCTACAGAGGGTATATCTCTGCGCCGATGAAGGAGATCAGTGCCTGCGGGTCGATTTTGACCAGGAAGAGATAACACAAAAACCGATATATCATCTTTTGATATATCAATAATTGTTATTATTTTTGCGAGAAAGAATATACGCCTTATGAAAACCCCCTTTGTGTTCGGCAGGCTTGCCAAGGAGAACAACTTCACAGACCGGAAAGAGGAGACAGCGCACCTTGTAACTAATTTCAAGTCTCTCATCAACACCATTCTTATCTCTCCAAGACGATGGGGGAAGAGTTCCCTCGTTTTCAAGGCGGCGACGATTGCCATGCAAGAAGACGGGGACTTACGTATATGTCGGGTCGATCTCTTTAATGTGCGCTCGGAAGAGCAGTTCTACACGGCCTTGGCCCAGAGTATCATCAAATCTACCGCGACGAAATGGGAGGAGGCCGTCGCAAATGCAACCCGCTTCCTGTCCCGCTTCGTCCCCAAACTATCTTTTGGAGGCGACCCGACAAGTGAGCTCACCGTCGAACTCAACATGGAAGAACTCCGGAGGAGTCCGGACGAGATCCTTGATCTCGCTGAAAAAATAGCCGTAGAGAAAAAACTCCGCATCGTCGTCTGTATCGACGAGTTCCAAAATATCGCCTCTTTTGACGATTCGCTCGCGTTCCAGAAAAAGCTTCGCTCCCACTTCCAGCAACACGAGAACGTGGCTTATTGCCTGTACGGCAGCAAACGGCACATGATGCTTGAGGTTTTCACGGATTACTCCATGCCTTTTTACAAATTCGGAGACATCATGTTTTTGGAGAAGATCAAGACTCCGGACTGGGTGGAATTCATCAAAAGTACATTTGAAAGGACTGGAAAAGCCATCAACGATGATGTTTGCGAGGAGATTGTCGCTCGCGTCCAGAATCATCCGTACTATGTCCAGCAGCTAGCCCAGCAGGTATGGTTGCGCACTGACAAGATCGCCACGTTCGACGACGTAGAGGAAGCCCACTCCGCAATCACGGCCCAGCTCAGTCTGATGTTCGACACAATGACCCAGACGCTTACCAACCAGCAGATGTGCCTTCTCCGCGCCATGTCCGCAGGGGAAAAAAACCTTTCTTCCCGGGCCGTGATGGAGAAATATAAACTCTCTTCTCCGATGGTGATTGCCCGTGCGAGAAAGGCGCTCGTTGAAAAAGACATTCTGGACCACATCGCCGGAGTCTATTCTTTCCAGGACCCCATATATGCGTATTGGCTGAAACATCAGTACTTTATGCTCTAAATGACTCCGGGGTCTATTTGGGACCCCGGCATCACGCACACGAACAGGCCATTCCTGTCCCCGCGTAGGACCAGCGTCTTGAAGACCTGCTCGATCGGCTCCCCCAACTGCTCCGCCACGTGCTCCGCCGCCAGGTTATTCTCATCGACCTCGTAGGGAATGAGGTCGAACGGAATCCCGGCGGTCTCCAGAATAGCATCTTTCATAGCATCGCGCTATGCTTGTGTGGCTGTCGCCTTCACCGCATACTGCTCCACGACCTTGCCAACCCGTGTCAAACATTTGCCGAGTTCTGCGGAAATGCGTATCTTCGTTTCGATCAATTGGATTATATGATTTGGTGGCTCATCTTTCTCGCAGCAATCCTGGTTTTCGTTGGGATAGCTTATCTTCGCGGCAAATGTGATGGGTTCATTGCCGGGTACAATACTTCTTCCCCTGAAAAACAGAAGATGTATGACATAGAACGCCTGCGGCTCATCGTAGCCTGCTTCCACTTTGCCCTGGCGGCACTGAACTTCGTCCTGCTGCTGCAGAATGACCTGGCGGAGAATCTGTTCTGGATAGGTTTGGTCATCGTTTCTGTCGCCGCGGTAGTTTTCGCTAATACCTGGGCTAAGAAAAAAAACTATTAAGGCCCCGGCAGTCCCCGGACTGCCGGGCTTTTGTCGCGTCTGCGGGATAGATTTGGTTTTCAGGCAGGAAATCTGTAATTTCGAGGTTGGTTGTTATATAGATGTTACCAAACCCATAATATATGATTGTATTTCAGACAAAAGACCGGTACATCTCGCCGGAGTGCGAGGTGCTGGACGTGCAACCCGAGGGCGTGATCGCCCTGAGCCCTGGCAAGTATCCCCAATGGGGTGAAGAAAACATCTAAAATCGGAGGAAGAAAAATGAAAAAGACATTCTTGCTGATTTGCCTGGCCGCAGGGCTGCTCTCCTGCACCAAGGAACTGACTCCCCAGGAGGAGACCCCTGCCGGAGTGCCGATGAATTTCGAGATCACCGTCACCGGGACCAAGGCGTCGAAGACCGACTGGGAGAAGGGTGATGATATTGTCCTGTTCTTCAAGGGGATCGAGGATAATTTTATCCTATTTTCCTACAATGAAGAAACGCAGGGATGGGACGTAGGTATTTCCAACGACACCTATACGTCTTCAGATTTCGAAAACCTGGAAGAGTATCTCCTTACTGCCGTGTATCTTCCGGGAATCTCATCTCTTAATATCGAAGACGGTTATTTCGATTTCTTTGGGATCGACGAGGAGCATATCTTTAACTATTATCTCGCCAAGACCGGCGTGCCCTATACGGTGGACGGCACCACGGTGAGGGCCTCTTTCTCGCTGGAAAAGCCCGAGAACTTCGTACAATTCCACGTCGCAGGTATCGAAAATACAGTAGGGAAATACACCTTTGCCAGCCCGCAGGTCCGCCCGGTGGCTCTCACGGGTGTCAATTTCGACGGGACCCTCCGGGAGGAAGAACAGCAGGCAGGTGCCCGCCTGAGCGGCTTTGCCGATGCTGACGGCGCCATCTTCGCCGGACGGCTCGTCAACCCCGAAGCGACCGCCTACACCTTCACCCTTGCGTCGGACGACAAGATCTACAGCCTGGAACGCAGTTCGGCGCTCACCGCCGGCAAGATGTACAACTTCCCGGTCCTGAGCGACAGCCGCTGGACTGAGACCGCCGCATCCGACCTTTACGTGGACCTGGGCCTGACGAGCGGTGTGAAATGGGCGAAATGCAACCTCGGTGCGGCTGTAGAGACGGATTACGGCGACTATTTCGCCTGGGGCGAGACGGTTGCCAAGAGCGATTTCTCCTGGGGCAACTACCGATGGATGCAGGAGGGAGAGGACGATTGGATCTATATCAATAAGTACACTCACGCGGACGGTCGGACAATGGGTATCTGGTATGACGGGGAAACATTCATCGGCGACGGCATGATCTCCCTTCAAGAAGACGGCAATGTCGACGACGCGGCCTATGCGGCACTGGGCGGGAAGTTCCGTATGCCCACGGACGATGAGTGGACGGAACTGAGGACCAGTTGCACTTGGACGTATAAGACGACGGATGACGGCTATGCCAGCAAAGGTTATCTTGTGACCGGGCCTAACGAAAAAACCATCTTCCTTCCCCTCGCAGGCTGTATTGAAAGTGAAGGCCCGGCCAATGTCGGCAAACTCGGATACTACTGGTCTTCATCCTACTACGAGCAGATCTCGGCCCACGCAAGGAGCTTGTACTTAATACCCAATACCACTATTGAAGTGCGCAGATTCGGCAACGAGCGCTACAGCGGTTTGCCGATCCGTCCTGTCTACGCCAAGTAAATAGGGAACCTCTGTTGATTCCGAGACCCCGGGGCAACCCGGGGTCTTTTTTGGGACCCCGGGCCTGTCTCCCAGCGAACTGAAACTCACCCGCATCACCCGCATCACCCGCGTCTCAGACCGCTGGTAACCCTCCGACAAGCGGCGGGTTATTACTCTGCGATGTGACGAACTGCGAAATGTACTGTACGATACTCATCGTACACACAGAGCGAATCAAAGTCGCGATCGAACAACAATGCGCGCCCATGACCAATTTCAGGAGAAGGCGTACTGGACCAGTATCCTTCGCCCCCGCCGTTCAGGGGGAAATACAAGAAACCGGTATCGCTTTGGCCAACACATCCATGGTTGCCATGCAATTTCACCCAGACCCATGTAGCACCGCGGTGCAGGGTTTCGAACTGCTCTTCGCTCGGCAACGTGGCACCGGAAGGAAATAGGGACCAGGCATCATCAAATGTGTACAGAGTACCGAGTGATTCCGGAACGGACTGATTGTAATTACAGGTAAACCAGGTGCCAAGGTCTTTAACCGTCGCTCCTCCATTGGAGATCTTTTGGAGCTTAACCGTGATATCTTTTCCCACCGGCTGCCATCCGCTGACATACGAACCGTCAGGATTGAAATGGCTGATATTGCTGGCGGCGGGCAGCTTTATGGCGTCGTGGCTGGCAAGCACCTTGCCCCTCACAAAATAGTCGCAGCGGTCGGAAAGGCGGGGGGAATAGCGCTTGGTCTTGGAGAAATAATAACCTTTCTGATAGTCGAGATAGGAGAGATGATATATTCCATTATAACTGTCATCCAGTTTCCCGTAGAAGATATAGCCCTTCTCGGTGCCGTTATCAAAGAAAAATCCCGGCAGATCATCCGATGCCTTCATGTCGCTGGTCTCGATAATGGTGCCGTCGGCGGCAACGGAAGCCACGTCAACGGAGATGACCGCGTCAATACCCAACAGGCATTCTACATATTCACTGGCTTCGTCATCCTCCACAAAGAACTGCACATAGCCTTCGGGAATCTCCATATCGAAAGCGCCGGATATTTTATTATCTTCCACGGTGTAAGGGAGCGTAGCCGTCATATAGTAGGCATAGTGCCTCTCGCTGAACGCGAAATACTGCCATCTGCCGAACTCGTCTTGCTCTCCGGTGGGCGATACGGTGGCATTACTTCCGTAAGGCAGATACACCGCCCGCATATTGCCCGTATCGCCATTCCGCAACTCCAGCGCTCCGGGCGTAACCGTCTCGCCGTCATACTCCACGGACGTCCATTTCTTACCGTTGTAGGTCATCTTCAAATGCCTCGGTACTTTCACTTTATCAAAGAACACGAAAATAGCATCTCCGGCTTCCCAGCCGCTCTTCACGGCCTTCGTCACTCCCGAATAATCCGCAGACAACTCAAAAGTGATGGGCGTTCCCTCAACGACACCATTATCGGGTTCCATCAGTTCCTTCCCGCAGGAGGCCAGCGCAGCCGCAGCTGCCAGAATAAGAATCAAATACTTCTTCATAACCTGATCCTCCCTTTACCACGTTTGTTCATTATTGAACGGATGGTAGGTCGGGGTTCCGTTCGTCCCCGTCGAGGTTCATACCACGCCCTCCTGCGCCACATCAACCACGATGGTCGCCGGCGCTTCGTAAGTGAATTTCTCCTGAGATCCCATATAAAGCCATATTAACAATCCGACAATTTCGTTACTTCTTGTTCTTCTCTTCGGCCCGATAGGAGAGAACCATACTGGTCACGCCTAAAGCAGAACCCAGCATACCGAGGAGTTTGAGATAAACCTGACCGGGCAGGGGCAGGATCAACCAAACGAAGAAGAGAACCGTAAACAGCGCCGCAAGAACCAGCTGCATCATCTGTCTTTTATTCACAATTCTGTTGTATTTGTCTTTAAAAAAGGCTATTCCTCGTCGGTCATTTCTTTATAATACGAGTCGATCTCCGAATCGTGACCAACATAATATTCAAAGATAACAGGACCTGCAAGGAGCCGATCTCTGAAACGGGTTTTCCGGAGCTTGCGGCCCGAGGAATTCCGATCAATCGTTTCCCCTTTCCTTTTAGACCTTTTATTCGCCCGCCTTCTATACTTTCGCTGCTGATACAACCCCGTCAAACCCCTCGCCAGCAGTGTCAGCACCGCAAAAATGGCGACCACGGCTACCAGGAAAATGACGATCACCGAAATCCCGGTTGTACGCTCAACCCCCAACGCCTTGAGGAAAGGCATATTCGTAGTCTGGAACAACAACTGGAACGCCGAGGCAACGGAGATGAACGCCAGAATGATATTCAGCACGCTCTCTGATTTAGAGGATTTTGCATTGCTGATGCTTTGCAAACTGGCGTGCATCCGCTCCAGCGAATCATAGAGGTCGCGTTGCTCTTTCGCCACTGCCAGGCGATCCTGTATCCTATCGAACTGCAACTCCTCCAAATAACTGGAGAAGGGCAGATCCGGCGTGTCCATCATTTTCTGGATAGAAAGACTGAGCCGGGAATTGGTCAGGATCAACTGATTCTCCGAATAGAGCCCCGAATTCTCGAAAAACCGGGTCAGGACCCGCTTGGCCAACCGGATCGAATGCTTCTTAAACAGCACATCTTCCAGAAGAAGAATGAAGGACGGACTCGTCCCGGAAGCGCACTTCCGGCAGGCCTTCTCGAACATCACGGCGACGCGTTTCCCCACATAGATCGAGCGCTCTTTTTCGCAGGAAACATTGTCCCCGCAGACCTGTCGAAACTGGCCTTCATCCAGCGCCTCTACCGAATCCGGCGCCAGCGTCATCAAGCGCATAATCTCCCCTTTATTGCTGTCGCTGAGGCATTTAGCGTCCTCCCAGATATCGACCAGCCCATATCTCAGCACCAGGTCTCTCTCTGCCGGGAGCACTATCATTTCACTGTCCGGGATCAGTCGCGTGCAGTGACGCAGGATGAACGAATGATACCGCTCGGCGATGCCCCAGAAAACGCCAGACGACCCATAGCACCGGAACAGACTTTCTTTCTCCGTCGGATCTTTCGACACATCCAAAGGCAGGAAAGCCGTGATCCGCTGCTCCGCCGACGCGGTTTCCGAATCATCATCCCAGAACACCTCCCCCGGGCACGAATCATCCACCCACGTCCTGAGCAGGCCCACCAAATCCTCCGTCTTCGCCTCGCGCGACAGCGAACAATCCTCGCCGTTGAACACGAAACGATAGGTCAGCGAGACCGTGTGCTTCAGGAAAACCCGACATCCGACCCGGCAATACCCCCTCAACTCCAGAGGATCAACGGAATCCAGTCCTTGCTTTGTCAGGTGCAGGACAAAATCGAAACCCTTGATCTCATAGGTGTCAATGACCCCATTCAGCGAGGACCGTTCGATTTCCGGATCCAGCGCCACCTGGCTGATAAACGGCCACTGATTATCTTTTTGCTTGTAATACTTGTCGTACAGTTCCCTTTCCGAATACTTCTTTGTCTGCCATTTCGCCGGGACGTGGAATTCCTTGCTTGAATGCAAAGGGAACTGTTGAAAAAAGACGACGCTGAAACCACCGTTCGACGGTTTCGCGGTCGAGAGATGAGCCGTATTATCTGCTTCCATTCCAGTATGTTTACGCGACGGTTGACGAACTGAACACTAAAGTTACGGATTCTCCATCAGAAACACAAAACTGATTGACGGACGATTCCGGCAGTGGCTCTGCGTTTTTGCTGATGTGGCTGTCGCCATCACCGCATACTGCTCCACGACCTTGCCAACCCGTGTCAAACATTTGCCGAGTTCTGCGGAAATGCGTATCTTCGTTTCGATCAATCGATAATTAACTATGTCAGACCGTTTTTTTGACCGGAATTGGTGGAAGGATTTTGTCGTCGCGATTCTTGCCACTACCGTTTCCATTATCCTGACCTTCGGCACAAGCAAACTGGTTGAACGAAACAATCAGAGGAAAGAGCGCAGACTCACCGCCCTGATGGTTATGAGCAGCATCGAATCTTTTGCCCGCAGCATCGATGAATCGGCAGCGGCGTGGGATCGGCTGGACAGCGTTGCCGTATGGCTGCTGCGGATGCCGATAGAGGAGGTTGAAAGGCTGGGCGAAGAACCATTTCAAGATGCCGTCAATGAGGTATTCCAAGCCCCTATCATACGCCACGACCAGACGGCTGAAACCATTTTCAGCAGTAACATAGACACGTGGAAGAATATGAAGAATTTCCAGTTCGTGGACAATGTCGGGGCCTGTTTTTCACAGATGGACTGGATCGAGGAGAAGATTAACGAAGAAGCGGTTGAATACGCGGGCCATCAGGCGCGGATATTCAACAACTTTTCGGATTATCCCGGCAAAACCTTTACGGAGAAACTGCTGAGGGATGAACTGGCGCGGAAACAGTTGCAATTGCCCAACTCGTTCAAAGCGTGGCTCGCATACTGTTCCGACAATTTGCGGCGGATGAACCGCAAGAATATGAAACTCATTGGAATCCCCGAGGAAGAGGTGCTGGCGTTTACCGATGCCCGCGCAGACATTGCCACCGAGGAAGACCCGGAGCCGGATTATTCCGTTTTCATGAAACCTCACCCGGACAAGGAAGCCATCGACGCCAATCTTGACTTTGCCCGGCGCCTGGATCATCTGCTGAATCAGAATTAACGCATTCTTCTTCCCAACTTTTCGAGAAATCTAAAATCCACAGTATATGATTGTACAGACAAAAGAACAGTACATCTCGCCGGAGTGCGAGGTTTTGGAAGTCAACCCGGCCTGCATCATCGCAGCAAGTAAATCGGATTATATTCCGGAAGAATGGTAACCCTAAATGCAAGTATTATGAAAAAGACACTCTCTCTTCTCGCTATCCTTGCACTGGGCCTTACCGCGTGCAACAAAGTCGAACTCCAGGATACCCCTGAGCAAACCCCCGGAACCCTCGCCGAGGCGCCGGTCTTCCACTTCAACCTTCCGGCATCCTTTGACGGGAACGCTGCCACCAAGGCCGTGAACATCGGCGAAAAAACCGCCAGGACCACGTTTGCAGAAACTGACAATGTGTATGTGGTGATCGAGCATGACGGCGTCCTTGCCATCGCCTATGATCCCGCCGAGCGCAAATGCATCTCCATGACCGTCACGCCGGATGCCAATCCCTGGAAAGCCACGCTCAGCGGTGCGCTGAAATTCTACTATGATGACGGAGACCATAACCCTATCGCTTTGACACCGGCCGAGGGTGACGCCGTGTATCTGTTTTACAACATGATCCGTCCTGATCTGAATCCGGCATATATGTATTTTAACTATCTCCACCAGACCGGCAGCAAGGACCAGAAAGTCTCTTCTTACTGGGATTATTACTATGGTGCCGCCTACTACGATTATGGAGAGGCCAAGATGAAGATTGCGGCAATGGACGGTGATGACAGCGAGGGATACACGATGTCCCTTGTCCAGTATGACAACCCGGACGAGAGCGAAGTCAACTTCCAGAACGTCGGCTCCCTGTTCCGCCAGGAACTGACTTTTAAGGACAAGAATGGCGATCCCGTTACGCCCACGCTTACCCAATTCGTCGTCACGACGGCGGAGAACAACACCATTTATATGTATTGTCCGCTCGCCTCCACCGAGGAGGATCGCTACATCAGAGGCCCCGTTACCATGGAGCCCATAGACATGTCGGATGATGGAAACATCTACTTCGCCATGATGTTCGTCGATGACATCAGGAACGAGACGTTGTACATAACGGCTGAAGATGAGGATGGCAATGTATATACGGCCTCCAAGGCCGCACCCGCCGGAGGCTTCGAAAACGGCAAATATTACTATGGCAAGATGGAGCTGACCTGGTTGAAATGTAAGGCGCCTACCGTCACCGGCACCACTACCAGCCCCATCTATGGAAATTACGAGCTCACAGAGGATCCTGTCAACATCACCATCAGCGGCTACAGCGAAGAGTATGAATTCAGATTGGAAAATGGTCAGGGCGGCACCTTTACCCTTGACAATTTGACGGCTTACGGCTCCATATTCATCAATCAGAAGCACATCTATCCGGATCCGCAGGGAGACGTCTCTCTGGTCCTGAAAGGAGACAACTCCATTTACGCCAACGCTTACTGGGGCATTCTGCTTTACGGCGGCCTCAAGATGAGCTGTATCGGAGCATCGGCTACGATCACGATCACGACTACCGCGGATAGCATTTGTGGATTGTCGTGCTCCAATTATAGAAACGATGTCGATTACGACAATCCCGCATACAACCGCAATACGGACGAATCGGAGACGGACGTCACCGACCTGCTGGCCGCTCCCGGCTTCACCGTCACCCGCAGCGCGCCCACGCAAGCCTATGATTCCACCTACGGCCATGAAACCTACACCTACACCTACACCGTGGAGAATCACCTGGTGGATCTGAGCCAGCTCACCGGCAATTATGTGGCCCAGGACGGCGATTGGCTGACGGAAACCCTCGCGGGAGACTACAAGATCTCCGTCGCTGACGGCGCCACCGTGACGCTCTCGGGCATCACCATCAATGGCGGGAACGATTGGGGCACGGATTGGGCAGGCATTACCTGCGAGGGCGACGCCACCCTGGTGCTGGCCGACGGCACGGATAATCTTGTGAGGCCTTTCCGTCGAAGCCGTGCTGCCATCAGCGTGCCCGACGGCAAAACGCTGACCATCCAGGGAAGCGGTTCGCTGACAGCGGACTCGCACAGCGATAGTGGAGGTTCGGCCGGCATTGGCGGCGACACCGAAAGTCACTACGGCAACATCGTCATCACCGGAGCTGCCAACGTGACGGCCTACGCTGGTTCCGGCTCTGCCGGCATCGGAAGCGGTGACACAATACCTGAGTCTCCCGTTGTTGGCGGCGATATCACCATCAGTACTACTGGCACCGTCACTGCTTACGGCGGAGATAATGGTGCCGGCATCGGCGGAGGTCCAAGTGCGTATTTGGCCGCTAGCCGTTGTGGTAATATTTTAATTACCAAAGGAACCATCGTGGCTACAGGTGGAACTAATTGTCCCGGTATCGGCGCAGGATATACTATAGATAGAATTAGTACATGCGGCACCATTACCATCACCGACGGCGTCACCAAAGTCACTGCCACAAGAGGTGCTACTAATGATTTGGAAGCTTGTTGCATCGGACCGAACAATTACAAATATTGCGGCACGGTTACCATCGGCGGAACGGTTTACTGGGGACCCAAAGACAGTGACCCCACCAGATACGAATTCAAGAACGGTGGCGAGTCCTATCTCAAGACGGACACGCTGATCTATGAGCCCTAGCCGTAGCGGTTGGAGATCTTTCTTGCCTTTGCTTGAAAAAACAACAGCCCCGGAGCCTGCGCTTCGGGGTTGTTGTTTGCGTCTGCGGGATAGATTTGGTTTTCAGGCAGGAAATCTGTAATTTCGAGGTTGGTTGTTATATAGATGTTACCAAACCCATAATATATGATTGTATTTCAGACAAAAGACCGGTACATCTCGCCGGAGTGCGAGGTGCTGGACGTGCAACCCGAAGGCGTGATCGCCGCTTCTGGCGAAGCGCCGAATATGACTCCCGGCTGGGAGTGGAATTTTTAACAAATGAATGGAGGATAGAACCATGAAAAATACCATACTTTCCCTCGTTTTAACGGCCAGTACCATCCTAGCTTTCAGCGCTTGCAACAAGGAGCAGCTCCCGGACAAGCCGGCCGGAATCCCGTTGACAATCAGCGCCACCGTCGGCACGCAGACCAAGACCTTGTATGAATATGATCAAGAATCCAGGGTGATGGACGTCACCTGGAGAGAGGAGGAGGCCATTTCCGTCATCTCGTTCGATAATAGCGGCATCACGGCCATCGACAATTTCACTTCTACCGGCGAGGAGGGCCGCGACAAGGCGGAGTTCAGCGGCACCTGGACCGGGAATCCCGGCGACCGGGTGATCTGCCTCTATCCGGCCCTCTCCACGTCGGCGGGAAGCAAGCTGTTCGGCACCGTCTCCGAGGGAGACGCCTCCATCTCGCTGAACTCCCTGACGAGCTCTGTCGGGAAGATTGTCAAGGAAACCCCGTCCAGCCTGGCGGACGCCGACGTGATGGTGGGCGACGTCGTGATCTCCGAGAGCTCGGCTCACGTGAACCTGGTCCGCCAGATCTGCGTGTTCCGGCTCACAGTGACCTGTGCGACCACCGCCTGGTACGAAGATTATTACGAGCGGGTCAGCACGGTCAAGATTTCCGTGGACAACGGTGGCACGCCGGTCGTCGTCGCGACCGCCGGCGCGCTCGCGGTCACGGAGGATACCTATACCGGATCGTTCGTCCCTACCGCTTACGGCACGGTGAAATATGTGCTCAACGACTTCTACAGCAGTGACCTGAACACCAGCGGCGGCCCGAAAACGCAGGTGTTCTATGCACCGATCTTCTCCGAAGGAGACCTGGAGGAAGGATATACGCTCCGTTTCCATTATGGCGGACGTTCCAAGGAAGGATGGGGTGCCTCTTGGGAAAATGTCGAGACGTTCTACGGCGGGTGCGTGCAGAACAAGAGCGTCACGGAAAAGAGAACGCTCGAGAAAGGTAAGATCTATGGTTTCACCATGACCATTTAACTGATTCCCAAAAGACAAATAAATGAGAACAAGAAACATTTGGTTTGCTGCATTGTTGACCGTCTCGGCGGTTTTGGCGGCATGCTCGAAAGAGGGATCCGGCACGGATATTCCTTCGGTGGAAGGCCGCGGCCCGGGAAAACCTTTCGTCGTAAATGTCGCGAACAATGCCGGGACCCGCGGGACGGAGATCTCCGCCGTCAGTTCCTTCAAGATGGTGGGCGTCCAGGGCGCTTCCAACAACTGGATGGACAACTTCCTGTTCACGAACCCCGGAGACGGTTGGGTGGCCACGGGGCACGAGGATCTGACCTGGCCCGGCGGCACGGACACGCACACTTTCTATGCGACCTGCGACAACACGGACGCCGCTCCGGTCATTACGGACGGAAAGTTCGTGTACACCGTCCCGACAGCTATCAACGAGCAAAAAGACCTGCTGGTCGCCCTGTGCGAGAACCAGGAGGACGGAACACCCGTGACGTTGAATTTCAAGCACGCCCTCTCCTCGGTGAAGTTCAAGATCGGATTCGACAAGGATGCGTGCGGCGGAGAGAATGACCTGCATATCATGGTCACGAAAATCACGTTGCATAACATCGCTACCAAGGGTACTTTCGATTTCGCGTACTTTGCCGCCAATCCGTGGAGCGTCGATCCGGAAGATGCTGATTATAAGGACATCGTGATCCAACTGAAGAAGCCGGTATCATTCACGCCTTCTGCCGTTGATGAGTTCATCGTGCTGGACGACAACTACATCGATGAAACCCTGGTCGGCGAGGTCCTTGTCATGCCCCACAAGCCCACGGCCTGGGATTCGGACGGTACAGCGGGACACCCGTTGAACAACAGCTATATCGGTGTCACCTGCCAGGCCATCGAGTATCATACCGAGACTACAGCTACTTTCTATGAATTTATTGGCCTGGATGAATACTCCAATGAAGACGACATTGAAGATGCAAAGGAGATGTATGTAGATATATATGAAGGACTGTTGTCAACGGATAATGACGATTGGATGAACGACAAGATGCTCAGTGTAATTGTCCCGACAGACCAAGAGTGGGATAATAATGTCATGCTGGAAAGTATCCTGAATTACAGAAACGCTGCGGCCGCTGCCGATGGTACCGAGGAGAATGTCGAAGAGGTTTTCATTCCGCTGGATATGGCCAACGGCTTCGGCTTCAACAAGACCAATGTAATCAACGTCCGGATGGATAAGATGAAGCACAGAAACGGAAAAGACTTCTATGCGCCGTGGTATCCCGTCATCACCCCCGTCAACCCGTAATGAACGACTGGATTATGAAAGCAGAATATATCCAACCTGAAACCTTGATCATAGAAATCACAGGAGATACCGGCGCCATCATCTGCGCGTCCGGAAAATCATTAATCAACGACCCGACCATCATCGGACGGGAATATGAAGAGGATTAGACCAGCGTTACGCTCCCCGGATGCTACGTCAATAGGACCAAGTGCTCTCTGATTACTTCAACTTGCATACTAAATAATCCCCGGCAATCCTGAGATTGTCGGGGATTATCTTAGAAGGATCAGGCGCGTTATTTCTTAATCACGTCGTAATACGGGAGGTCGCCGCTGGTAAAGAGCCAGTTGTCGCCTTCTTCGAAGCCGGCGTGCTGCTTGAGCAGGCCTTCCTGGAGCGTGATCTGCTTCGTAGGAATCATCCAGAAACCGTGCGTCTGGGCATAGCGCTGGGAGATCGAGCGGCCGGGCATCTCGCGGTAGCCGTCGGGTACGATGTTGCCCCTGAACTCGACGTATCCGCCGTCCTGGTTCTTCTGGATGATCTCGCCGGCCTTCTCCGGATACCAGCGGCGCAGGTCGTTGAAACGCATCCCTTCGAACATGAACTCATAGCGGCGCTCTTTCTGGAGCCGCTCGAAGGTATAGGAATCGTACGGCGCGAGGCCCGCGCGGGCGCGGAGCCGGTTCATGCCGGTGACGGTCCCCTTCAGCTCATCGAGCATCAGCAGTACGTCGGCGAAGCGGATGTAGATGGCGTCGTTCTTGAGGCCGCTGTTGCTGTTGCTGATCGAGCTGTTGATGGCATGGAAGAAATTGTTGAAGAGGCTGGCCTTCGTGCCGTCGGTGTAGCAGGCCGTGGAGATGTATTTCTTGGGATAGAAGAGGGTTCTCTCCACCTCCTTGTTGTTGTCTCCCTTGAAATTGGGAAGCTCGATGTAGCCGTCCTTGAACCAGGGATAGGCCTTCTCGATCGACGCCTGGTTGGTAGCCATCAGGGAGCCATAGAAGCGCTTGTCGTCCGGACCGTAGTCGGGATCCTCATACCATTCCTTGACCATGATGGGGTTGGCGGAAGCGTTGCCGTTGGATTTGGCGGAATAAGGATAGACATCCTTGTTGGTCGTCTTGGCGGCATTGCGCACGCCGAGCCACTCGGAGAGGCGGTTGCGGTTGGAGCCGGTGTAGGAGAAATGCACGCCCCAGACCGTTTCCTTGCTGTGGTTGCCCACCCAGTGGAGGTTCTCCTTGCTGACATAGGTGTCGAAGTCGGCCCCGTAGGCAAAGCCGCTGGAATACTCGTTGGTGTAGGACCAGATCTCGCGCGGGTCGTCCTCCAGGTCGAACTTGGAGACGTTGGTGTTGGCGCAGTCTTCCAGATACTTGATGACCTGGTCTTTGGTGATGCCGGCCATGTTGTCCTTCTTGTAGAAGCCCGTGTAGAACAGCCACACGCGGCCCAGCAGCGCCTCGGCAGCATATTTCGTGGCGCGGCCGGCCTGGTTGGTCTCCTTAGAGTAGCCGTATTTCGCCGGGATGAGCTTGATGGCCTCGGTGAGATCCTCGGCGATGGCCTCGTAAATCTCATCGACGCTCGCATTCGGCAGGTTCTCCACCTCTGCGGAAAGCGTCAGCGGGAAGGTTTCGTGCCGCTGGGCCATCACCCAGAGGAAGAATCCCCGCATGAAGTGCGACTGGCCCAGGAACCAGGCCTTGTTGTCCGACTTGAAGAGGGCGTCGTCCATCGCGGAGATGGCCTCGATGGCAAAATTGCAGCGGTGGAGGCCTTTGTAGTAGCCCTCCCAGGGCGAATTGGTCTCGTCGCCGGAGATCTCGAGGAAGCGGTCGGCGGCCGAAGTCTCGGTGGAGGACTCGGAGCCGTGTCCATAGACGTCGTCGCTGGCAATCATGTTCCGGAACAGGCTGATGCGGAAGATACTACCGTTGTAGAAGGTGTACATCGAGTAGTAGGTTGAGTTGACCAGCTGTTCGGCGTCCTTCTCGGTCATCGGGAAAGAGGAGGTGTCCGCCTTCTGGTAGTTCTTCGTATCGAGCAGGCTGTCGATTTTCTCGCAACTGACGATGACAAAGAGGCACGCAGCCAAGGTAAGCAATATCTTTTTCATATTCTTTCGGGTTTAGAATTTGATGCTGATGCCAGCCATATAAACCTTGGGGGAAGGATAGTATCCGGTGTCGATGCCGGAAGACCAGCTGTAGCCGGGGGCGCCGGTGCCGACTTCCGGATCCATACCGTCATATCCGGTGATCGTGATGAGGTTCTGCCCGGTCACGAAGACCCTGAGGGACGGGAAAGGAAGCTTCTTGAAGACTTTCTTGAAGTCGAATCCGAGGGTGATGTTGCGGATCTTGACATAATCCGCGTTCTGGGCCCAGATGTCGCTGTTGTAACCGTTGCACTTGAAGTTGTTGTGCGAACCGTCGGAGAAGCGCGGGAACTTGTTGGTCGAGCCCTCGCCGGTCCACAGGCGGTTGACGAAGTTGTTGGTGAAGCCTTCCAGATCCTGGAGGGCGAACTGGCGGTAGCTCTGCATCACCTGCTGTCCGAAGGCGCCCGAACCGTTGATGCTGAAGTCGATGGCCTTCCACTGCAGGCTGATGCTGAAGCCCATCGTGAAGTCCGGGTGCGGGTTGCCGATTTCGACACAGTCGAGATCGTCGTACTTGCCGTCTCCGTTCTGGTCGATCCAGATCACGTCGCCCGGCTTGGCCTGCTCGTAACCGTTGATGAAGGCGTAGCCCTTCTTGTTGTATTCTTCGATCTGGGCCTGGTTCTGGAAGATGCCCTCGCTGGCGATACCCAGGAAGTAACCGATCGGCTTGCCCGGCTCGGCCCGGAAGCCGTCTCCGTTGCGCACGTTCTCGGTGAGGATTTTCGCGTCGCCGTGGATGATTCCGTCGCTGTTGTTGATGTAGAGGACGTTGTTCTTGTTGTAGGAGCCGTTGAGCGCGACGCTGTAGCGGAGATCCCCGATGTTGTCGTTCCAGTTGAGGCTGAGCTCGACGCCGGAGTTGCGGACGCCGCCACCGTTGATGGAGGAGGCGTTGGCGCCCATGATACCCATCTGCGGCGGGGTCACCAGCCAGTCTTTGGTGTCTTTGCGATACCAGTCGAAGACGACGCCCAGGCGGCTATGGAAGAAGCGGGAATCGAAACCGATGGCCAGCTGCTCGGAGGTCTCCCAGGAGAGTTTGGAGTTGGGGACGTTCTGCGGATAGGCAGCCACGACCGGAGTCATCTGGTCATAGGAGAAGTCATAGGAGCCGTCCAGCGTGATGGTTCCATTGTACTGGAAGTTGCTGATGCGGCAGTTACCGTTCTGTCCCCAGCTGCCGCGGATCTTGAAGAAGCTGAGCCAGTCTCTGGTGGGCTCCATCCAGGGTTCGGAGGAAAGGACCCAGCCGGCGGAGACGGACGGGAAGACGCCCCATCTGTTGCCCTTGGCGAAGTTGCAGGAACCGTCGGCGCGGACGATGGCCGTGACCATATACCGGTCCTTGTAGCTGTAGTTCGCACGGCCGAAGAAAGAGAGGAGGTCGTTGTAGGGAACCGTGTTCCCGCCGCCCATGCTCGCGTGCTGGTCGCCGGTCAGGTCGCCCTCGACCGAGCTCAGGTTGGCGGACTCCCAGGTGCCGAACTTGGTGGCGGAACGGGAGCCGTTGACGCTCATACCCCAGCCCGTGCCTTCGATGGAAGTACCGGCGAGGGCGTCGATGGTATGGTCGTTGGCGAAGGTCTTCTTGTAGTTGGCGGTGAGTTCCCAGGTCCAGTTGGTGGACACGCTGGAGCTCTGGCTCACGGTATCGTAGTCCTTGTAGTTCGTGGCCGTGATCTGATACTCGGGCGTATAGGAGCGGGAGTAGCTGGTGTTGGCGCGGAAGCCGAAAGCCGTGCGGAGCTTGAGTTCCCGGATCGGGTTGACCTCCAGGTAGACATTGCCCTGGACGCGCACGCCCTTTCCTTCTCTCTCTTCGAGGTCGGCCTGCTGGAGCAGGTTGACTTCATCGTCCTTGACATACCAGGCATCCCGCAGCTGCTTGTCGTAGGTGTAGATCGACCCGTCCAGGTCGTATGCCGGGAGGAGCGGGGTCTTGATCAGCATGTTGTGGATGTCGCTGGTACGGCCGCTGGTGGTCATGCCGCGGGAATCCGTGATGGACACGGTCACGTTCTCGCCGAGCTTGATGATGTCCCGGTTGTTCTTCTTCAGGATGGAGAAATCCGTGTTGCCGCGGACGGTGGTTCTGTCGTAGTAGGTGGGCTTGGGCATTCCCAGGGTACCCTCCTGATAGGACTTGGAGTAGCTGAAGGAGTATCGGACCGCATCGCCGCCGCCGGTGACGCCCACCACCACGTTGTTGGTCGGGGCGTTCTTGTTGACGGACTCCTTGAACCAGTCCGTACCGTTCCAGGATCCATTGGTCATCCACTGTTTCTGGACGGGCATCAACGCGTCGATATCATAGTAGTGCTGACCCTCGCGGATGGTGCCTTTGCTGATGTATTCGCGGTCCAGCAGGTCCAGGTATTCCGAAGCGGAGACGACGTGCACGCCGTTGGTGTTCGGCTGCTGGAAGCCCATGTACGCGTCGAAGGTGACGGTCGCTTTCTTCTCTCCGATCTTGCCCTGCCGGGTGGTGACCAGGACGACGCCGTTGGCGGCGCGCGCACCGTAGATGGCCGCGGACGCGGCGTCCTTCAGGATGTCGATGGACTCGATGTCGGCAGGGTTGAGATCATCCAGTTTGCCGCCGGCCACGCCGTCGATGACGATGAGCGGGTCGGAATTGCCGGTCGTACCGATACCGCGGACGGTGATGTTGTAGCCGGCACCGGGCAGACCGCTCGACTGGACGATGTTGACACCCGGCACGGAGCTGTAGAGGGCTCCGAGCGCGTTGGTGGTGTTCTGCTTCTGGATCTCATCGCCGGTGATGTTGATTGTGGCGCCGGTGAGGAGTTTCTTCTTCTGGGTACCGTAGCCGATGACGACGGTCTCTTCGAGCATCTCGCTGTCTTCCTCCAGCAGGACGGTCATATCCGCGGCCGCCGGGACCCGGCGGGTGACGTAACCGATGCAGGAGAACTCGAGGTTGGTGCCCGGCGCGACGTTGATCTGGAAGACACCGTCGAGGTCGGTCGTCGCACCGTTCGTGGTGCCGGGCACCATCACGGCTGCTCCGATGACCGGTTGTCCGGCGGGGTCGACAACCTTGCCGCTGATGCGGTTCTGGGCGAGCGCCTGGAAGGTGCCCGCCAAAGTGAGGAATATCACCAGGATACCCGACACTTTTATTTTCATCAGATGTTTGAACATTACTTTTTTGATTTAATTATGGGTTGATTTTTCTCAATTGTCTGGTATACACAAAAATAAATGGAGTACGCAAGAAAACCCTCATCGTATGAGGAAAAGAGTTTTGAAAATGGATTAAAGTGTTTTGAAAATCAATTAAATCGGGACTCCCCCGGAACCGTGAATCAAGAACGAAAAGATGTGAATAAAAATCACAACGGGGCGCGACCGCCCGCGTCATCCTGAGCGAACCTGTCATTCTGAGCGAACCTGTCATTCTGAGCGCAGCGAAGAATCTATCGGCCTTGACCCGGAATCTCCGCCTTCCCCAAAAACAGGTATCCCTAAAAACGCCATTGTACGCGGTTTTAGTGGATACCTGTCCACAAATGGAGTCAACTTTTCTTGTTCCGGGAGCGCCGGAGGGCTTCTTCGTGCCCGGCAGAGATGTCGCCGCTGCCTCTCTCTGGTTCCGGCCGCCCTGCCGGGCGAGCGGGGGCATCCCGGTGGGGAAGGTCCTCAAATTCGGTTGGGACCTTCACCAGCCAAAGTGCTCTGGAGCGTGCTCTGGGGCGGATTCCGTGGTGAAGGTCAGGGCGGGAAATAAGGACCTTCCCCAAGAGGAGGAGGTAGATCCTTCGCTTCGCTCAGGATGACAAACTGACGCTCAGAGTGACAGTTGAGGGATGTGTTTGGATTTCTGTAGGGATTCTCGTATCTTTACATTTTGAGCGTTGAGAATCAAATCCATACACATATGATTTCACAAACAAAGGACCGGTACATCTCGCCGGAGTGCGAGGTGCTGGACGTTCAACCCGAGGGCGTAATCGCCCTGAGCCCCGGCAAGTATCCCACTTGGGAGGAAGAAAACATCTAAATCGGAGGAAGCAACATGAAAAAGACATTCTTACTGATTTGCCTCGCTGCAGGGCTGCTTTCCTGCACCAAGGAACTGACTCCCCAGGAGGAAGCCCCTGCCGGAGTGCCAATGAACTTCGAGATCAACATCGCCGGGACCAAGGCGGGCAAGACTGCCTGGGCGGAGAACGATGTGGTCTATGTCTTCTTCAACGGCCTCGGAGAAAAGTATCTCAAACTGACGTACGACGGCAGCACTTGGGATAACAGCTCCGAAGGCGGCACCCTGATGGATACGGATTTTGCGACCCTGGAGAATAATACGCTCACGGCCGTACATATCCCGGTGCCGGTGAACGTGTTTCCGGGTAAGACAATGGGTGATTTCTACATTAACTATGAAGAAGATGCCGCGCCCTTCACCTACTACTTCTTTGATGCCCAAAAGGCTTACTCGGTGGACGGAACGACCGTTACGGCCAGCATTTCGCTACGCAAGCCCGAAGGCTTCGTCCTGTTCCATATCCCCGGCATCGAGGTGTCTGCATACAGGTTCCGCAGTCCGCAGATGTGGGCGGGAGGTTGCTCAGCGGTATCGGCTGATGGTCGTGTCCGCACGATTTACAGTGAAAATCCCAATGTGACTATAAGAGGCATTGCCGAGGGCGACGGCGGCACCTTCGCCGGCTGGCTGGATACAGATGGCTCGGACTTCACCTTCACGCTTGAGGGGCCCACGGATACCTACACCTATACCTGCTCCGACAAGCAGTTCGAAGAGGGGAAATTGTATAACTTCCCGGTTCTCACCAATACCAACTGGACGGTGACGACAACCACGTATCCATATGTGGATCTGGACCTCCCCAGCGGAAGGATGTGGGCGACGATGAATGTGGGCGCAAGCACCCCTGAGGAATACGGCGACTATTTCGCCTGGGCCGAAACTGCGCCGAAAGAGACCTACGCCTGGAGTACACTTGCGTATTGGAATCCCACCACCGGAAAGCCGACGTATTATACGGGAATCAGCAGCAGCCACCTGATGGACGTGGACGACGCCGCCTGGGTCAACTGGGGAGATGATTGGCGGATGCCGACTAAAGAGGATTGGCAAGAACTGCTTGATAATTGTATCAAAATACCGGTCTATTCTTCCGATGGAACCTCCGTGAACGGGTTAATGTTTCTCAGTGAATCAGATCCGACCAAGAGTATCTTCCTTCCTGCCAACGGCTTGAAAAACGATGAGAGCCTTCAAGGGGTCGGTACCAACGGTTACTACTGGTCATCGGGCTTAAATACCGAGACGCCCGGCCAAGCCTATCAGATGAACTTTACTGTTGGCAAGGGGACGGCCACTCATAAAGTCGAGGCACGCGCACGCTATACCGGATGCGCCGTCCGTCCCGTTAAATAATTACAGGGAGATGTGATAGCAATACGCCCTTGCGGAATGGTCCGCAAGGGCGTATTCTTATCGAAGTATGGACCCGGATCAGATGGCCGGGATGAGCTTGGCGTCCGGGACGTTCTTGAACTGGGTGGCGGCATCGCCGACGACCACGATCACCATCTTGTCGACATCCAGATACTCGGCCGCCTGGGCCTTGATGTCCTCGAGGGTCATCGCGCTCACCACATCCTCCTCCTTGGCGACAAAGTCGTCGGGCAGGTTGTAGTTCCGGATCCTGGAGAGGAGGCTCACGAGGCTGGCGGAGGTCTCGAATGCGGAGGCGTTCGAGCGGAGCATGGAATCCTTCACACCGTCAAGCTTGGCCTGGGTGTAATCTCCGCCGAAGTCATCGATGATCTCCTTGAACAAGGAGACGGACTCCTTGGTGGAGCTGCCCTGCACGCTCGAGGCGGCGTGGAAGTAGCCGGTCTCGAGGTTGGAGGTGAAGCCGGAGCTGGCACCATAGGTATAACCCCGCTGCAGACGGAGCACCTCGAAGAGACGGCCGGCGGAACCGGCGCCGAGCTTCTCGTTGAGCACTTCGAGCTGGTAATAGTCGGGATCGCTGATCTTCTTGCCGGGGCCGATGATGTAGATATAAGACTGCTTCGAGCCCGGGAAATCGATGAAGTAGGTGCCGGGAGCGGCGCTCTGCCCGATGGTGATCTCCGGGACCGCCACTTCGGCGCCATCCCACTTGGCGAGCACGGCGAGGGCCTTCTTGACCGCCGGAAGGGTGATGTCGCCCGCGATGTCGATGTGCGTATTCTTGGGAGAAAGCGTGGCGTAGTAGGCCTTGATGTCATCCAGGGTGATGGCGTCGATGCTCTCGTCGGTCGTGAAGTCCGTATAGACGCAGTCGCCGAGCCAGAGCGTCGTCGCGGCCCGGGAGCCGAGCGAAGTGATGCTCGTGTGGGCGTTGCGGATGGAAGATTTCTCGACCTTTACGGCGCGGTCGAATGCGGCCTCGTCGAATCCGGGCTTGGTGATCATCTCATAGACGATGTCCATCACGGCCGGGAGATTCTTGGTGAGCGAGCTCACGGAGATGTTGGTGGACTTGGTGCCGCTGCTCACGCGGGCGCTGGCGCCGAGTTTGCGGAGCGCCTGCTCCAGCTCGACGGCCGTGTGCTCGGCGGTGCCCTCGTTCATCATACTGGCGTTGATGGAAGCCACGCCCCGCTTGCCGGCGGGATCCAGCAGGGAACCGCCGTCGATGGCGATGGTGAGATTGACCATCGGGATCTCGTTCTGGGTGATACCGGCGACCTCAATCCCGTTGGCGAGCTTGGTCCGCCAGATGGCGGGAATGTTGGTCTTGGGCGGGTTGGGCAGGTAGGCGGGCTCGACGCTGCGGTCGATCTTGGACGGGGTGTGTTCGTAGTCATCGTCCACGACGGCGCCGGCGACGCTCTTCATCGTCTGCTTGCTCTGGTCCTCCATGATGAGTTTCGCGGGCTCGCTGCCCTCGATGGCAAGTTCGACCTGTCCCTGCGGGACGGCCACCACGGCCACGTAGTTCTGGCCTTTGACATACTTGTTGTACACCCGCATCACATCCTCGGCGGTCACCTTGTTGAAGTCGGCGATGTCGTCGATGAACTGGTCGGCCTTGCCGTAGAACTCATTGCTGCGGGCGAGCATCTGGGCCTTGCCCAGCACGCTGCCGAGCCGGCGGTACGCCGAAGTCTCGTTCTCCGCCTTCAGCGTGGCGAGCTCCTCCTCGTCGACACCGTTGGCCTCGAAGTCGGCCATGGCCTGCTCGACGGCAGCCATGATGAGGTCGATGTCCACGCCCGGATAAGCGGTGGTGCTGATGCTGATCTGGCCTGCGCTCTCGCGCGTGCCGTTGCTGGCGGAAGCGCGGGGAGCGAGGTTCTTCTCGACGATGTTCTTGTAGAGCGGGGAGTTCTTGCCGCGGCCGAAGAGGCTGCAGAACGCGCTGATCGCCGCCTCGTCCTCGTGGCCGTCCGCCACGCCGGACCAGCAGATCTCGACGGCGGGCATAGAGGCGAACTGATCCTCGTAGTAGAGTTTCTTGGTCTCGTCGAGCGTGACGTCCCACACGGCGGGCTTTTCAACCGGGTGGCTCGGGATCTCGGCGAAGTACTTCTCGATCAGGGCCTTGGCTTCCTTCGGGTCGAAATCGCCGGCCAGGCAGAGGGTCGCATTGGAAGGAACGTAGTAGGTGGCGTAGAACTCCTTGACATCCTCGACGGTGGCGGACTTGATATCGTCGAACTCGCCGATGACCGTCCAGCTATAGGGGTGCCTCTTCGGGAAGAAGTTCTTGCTCATCACGTCATCCATCATACCGTAGGCGTTATTGACCTCGGTCTGGCGCTTCTCGTTGCAGATGACGTCGATCTCGCGCTCGAGGCCGCTCTGGGTCACGGTGTTGATGAAGAAGCCCATACGGTCGGACTCCATCCAGAGGATCTTCTCCAGGGCATCGCGGGGGACGCACTCATAATAAACGGTGACGTCGTTGGAGGTGCCGCCGTTGAAGGTACCGCCCATATCCGCGATCTTGTTGAAGAAGGCGTTGCGCGGGAGATTCTCGGAACGCTGGAAGAGCATGTGCTCGAAGAAATGGGCAAAACCCGTCTTGCCTTCTTTCTCACGGGCGCTGCCGACGTGGAAGGCAATGGCCTGGGCGACGATGGGATCGCTGTGATCCTCGTGAAGGACGACCTTGAGACCATTGTCCAGGGTGTACTCCTCATAGTCGATGTGCATCGTGTCGTTTCCGCTCTTGCAGGAGACAAAAGCAGCGACAACGGCGACAAAGACCGCAACAAACTTGATTGCTTTTCTCATAATGTATTGATTGTTAATTGAAGATTTTCATTCGGGAAGGCAAAGATAGTCTCTTGCCGCCTTATTTGCAAGCGCGGCCCCGCTGAAGTTCGAGTCCTTTCGTAAGTCACGCTGTCACAAGATACCCTTGGAATAATGTAAATAATTGTTTAGCTTTGACTTTTGGAGCCCGTTCCACCCTGAAATTGAATTCTTCTCTCAATTTTTTATCGATATGAAAGCAACACACGGTTTTCTTCTTCTGTCCGTCCTGGCGGTGTTGGGTTACTCCTGTACGGTGCGCCAGCTGGACGAGGCCGCGACTCCGCTCCCGGAAGGGACGGAGCTGAGCTTTACGGCGACCCTGGACGACGAGGCCCTGACGCGTTCCACCCTGGGGAACAATTATTCCTTCCTTTGGAGTCCCGGCGAACAGGTGAATCTCTTCTACGGGAATGGCGGCAATACGCCGGGCAGTCTGTTCGTTTCGCAGAACTCGGTGCCGGCCTCGTCGGCAGTCTTCCTGGGAAATATCACGGCATTCACGGGCGGCGGTGAAGGAAACGCGCAGTTCTCCTTCTGGAGCATCTCTCCCTACGCCCAGTCGAACCGTTGCGACGGTACTTCCGTACAGGCCACCCTGCCGACGGTGCAGCAGGCCGTGGAGGAAAACTTCGCAGACAACACGATGCTGCTGGTGGCCAACTCGCCGGGCCTGGCGCTGTCGTACCGCCACGTGGGAACCTTCCTCCGGGTATGCGTGACGAATGCGGATATCGTGTCCATCACTTTCAAGGGCAACAGCGGTGAGATCGTGGGCGGCCGCGTGTCGGTGACGATGGACGCAAACGGCAAACCCGTGTGGTCTCCAATCGAGGGCGAAGGCTCGACTTCGGTGCGCCTGGAGGGTCCGGACGGGGGATGCTTCGTGCCCGGGAAGTATTACCTCCTTACCTTCCTGCCGCAGACCTTCCAGGACGGCTGGTCGCTGGTCTTTGAGAAATCGGATGGCAGTGTGGGCAAGTACACCAAGACAGGGTCGGCCACTTTCACACGCGCGAGTTCGAAGAATGCGAGCAACCGCGATGCCGACCTGACTTACATTCCGATGTACGTCCAGATGGGGCCGAATTTCTTCTGGGGCAGGATGAACCTCGGCGCCACCAGTCCGGAGGAGTACGGCGACTACTTCGCCTGGGGCGAGACCTCACCGAAGGATGACTACTCTTGGGCGACCTACACCCACATGCAGGCCGGCAAGGCCCACCCGTATTACATCAACAAGTACACCGTCGCGGACAATAAGACGGCTGCCATCTGGTATGACGGAGACACGTTCATCGGCGATAATGGCGACGGCGTGGAGCATAAGGATTTGGCATCCTATGATTATGCAGACGATGCGGCCCGGATTATCTGGGGAAGCACCTGGCGCACGCCGACTGACGTCGAATGGACCTGGCTTCGGCAGAACTGCACCTGGACCTGGACGGCTGATTATGAAGGGACCGGGACGGCCGGTATTGTCGTAACGAGCAATGTCACCGGCTTCGAGGGCAACAGCATCTTCCTTCCCGCCGCGGGCTCACGGTACGGTACCGGTTTCGCAGATGTTGTTGGCTCCTGCGGGTACTACTGGTCTTCCTCCATCTTAAAGCGCGGCACTGACGGCGCAAATGTGATGTACTTTGATTCCGAAGACGCGTTCAGGAGCCTCTGCAGCCGCCTCAACGGGTTGTCGGTCCGTCCTGTGTATGGCAGAAGCGCCACGGTCCCTGTAACGGATGTGTCCTTTAAAGTCGATAACTACGCCGTGCTGAATGGAGGAACCTCCGCATTGACTGCAACCGTTGCACCGGAGGACGCCACGAACCAGAACCTCATCTGGACCAGTTCAGACTCGTCGGTGGCCAACATCTCCCCGACCGGCGTCGTGACCGGAAAGAAAGTAGGAACGACGACCGTCACCGCCCGGACAGTGGATGGTGGATTTACGGCAACTTGCACGGTGACGGTGATTCCCAATGCTTCCTTTGTTGACATGGGCAACGGCACCATATGGGCGACCTGCAATGTCGGGGCCGGCAGTCCTGAGGAAAGTGGTGGATATTATGCTTGGGGCGAGACCACGATGAAACTCAGTTATTCATGGTCTAACTATGCATACGGTACTTCCTCTAACTTGACTAAGTACAATTCTTCTGATAAGAAGACCTATCTTGAAAGCGTGGACGATGCCGCGACTGCCAATATGGGTAGCAACTGGCGGATGCCTAGTCAAAATGAATGGTTGGCGATGAAAAACAACAGCGTATGGAACTGGGGAGAGATGAACGGAAAGAAAGGGTACATTGTCAAGAGCAGTATTACTGGCTATGAAAACAGTATCATCTTCCTGCCTGCTGCAGGACGATACTATAGTTCTGGTTTCGACAGTATCCGTACCGCCTATTGGACAGCGAATCTATCTGGCGTAGGCTCGGAAAATGCGAGATGTTTCTATATTTCTTCTAGTACTTACGCTCTCACCAACTTTAATCGTTACATCGGATGTACCGTCCGTGCCGTCTACGATCCCCGGCAATTCATTGGCGGCCGCGAGTGTGTGGATATGGGGAACGGCCTGAAGTGGGCCAAGACGAACATCGGTGCGGACAGTCCGGAGGAGTACGGCGACTATTTCTGCTGGGGTGCAACGGCTACCCAGGCAAGTTACTTCTGGCTCTACTATCCTTTCATGCAGTCCGGCAAGTCCGATGAGAATTACATTACCAAGTATACCTTCGCGGACAATAATAAACTTGGCATCTGGTATGACGGAGACACGTTCATCGGCGATAATGGCGACGGCGTGGAGCATAAGGATTTCGCGTCCTACAATTACGCTGACGATGCGGCCCGGGTTATCTGGGGAAGCACCTGGCGCACGCCGACTGACGCCGAATGGACCTGGCTCCTGGAGAATTGCACCTGGACCTGGACGGCTGATTACAAAGGGACTGGAAAGGCCGGCGTGGTCATGACGAGCAATGTTACCGGATTCGAGGGCCGCAGCATCTTCCTTCCCGCCGCGGGCGGCCGGTTCGATACCGATCTCTACCTTGATGGCTCCTCGGGGCACTACTGGTCTTCCTCCCTCGGCGAGAGCCGCACGGCCAACGCGAGGGCCGTGGACTTTTCTGCCAATAGAATGGGCAGGAACTACACCGAACGCGTCGTCGGTCATTCGATCCGTCCTGTCTCGGACTAAAACACATATATAAGACTATCACAGATGAAAAAGAAATCTTCGTTGCTGCTGGTCCTCCTGCTGCCGGTCCTGATGTCCGCCGCAGCCAAGCCCGCACCGGAATTTTTCCCGGCCCAGGACGCAAAAAATGTCAATCCGGACACCCATCTGGTCCTGACCTTCCCCGAGGCTCCCACGCTGGGTGCCAAGGGCTTCATCCGCGTCTGGGACGCCGCGACGAATGCCCTGGTGGATGAGTTGGACCTCAGCATTCCCGCCGGTCCGACGATGCCGCGTCGCTACGGTCCCGAGTGCGACTACACCAAGGTCCCCTACGACTACATGCGGGAGAAGATGCTGACCAACCGCGACGTGCCGGCCGGCACGCCTTCCGGCGGCGCCCAGCCCGATGAGATCCAGTACCAGCTGAACATCATCGGCGGATTCACCGACGGCTTCCACTTCCATCCGGTCATCATCCACGACAACGTGGCCACGATCTACCTCCACAACAATATGCTGGAATATGGCCACGAGTACTATGTGACCATCGACAAGAGCGTCTTCAAGGCGACGGGTTGGAACGGCATCAAAAAGGGCGCCTGGAAGTTCTCCACCAAGCGCGCGGGTCCGACCGACCTGACCCAGCTGAACGTCCGTGCGGACGGCCGGGGCGACTTCAACACCCTGCAGGGAGCGCTGGACTACACGCCGGATTTCTCCGACAAGACCATCTTCATCACGGTCGCGGAAGGAGATTACGAAGAGATCGTCTATTGCCGCAACAAGAGCAACCTGATCATCCAGGGCGCCGGCATGGACAAGTCCCGCGTCCACTACGAGAACGACGAGGTATTCAACCCGCATCCGCTGAACATCAAGACCAACGAGAAGCGCGGCACCTATCCGTCCCGCCGGGCCGCGGTCTTCTTCGACAACTGCCGTGACATCGTGCTGCAGGATATCACCTTCGAGACCTGCCCGAAGGGCCAGGCCGAGGGCCTGCTGCTGTGCGGCGAGCGCATCGCGCTGTACCGGGTGCACATCATCGGCGGCGGAGACGCACTGCAGTCCAACGGCACCGTCTATATGGAAGATTCCGTCCTGGACGGCGGGCTGGATTCGATCCTGGGCCGCGGCAGCCTCTTCGCCTACCACTGCCAGATCCGCAATTCGGGCGGCGCGGCCAGCTGGGTCCGCAACTTCTCCCCCGACCACGGCGACATTTTCGTCGAATGCCATTTCGAGGGCACGGGCGCGCGTCCGCTGTCGTTCAGCCGCAGCCGCGGCTATCCTGACGCCGAGTTCGTGCTGATCAACTGCACCACGCGCAACGTCAGCCCCATCGGCTGGGAAAGCTTCGAGAAATCCGCCCACGCCTGGGAATACAATACGCGCGATGCGGATACGGGCGAATTGGCGGACTTCTCCGGGCGGAACGAGAATTCGCGCCGGCTGGATCCGGTGGCGGACGCGGAGATCATCCGCAATTACTCCGATCCGGCCTACATCCTGAACGGGTGGCAGCCGCTGCGCGCCCCGAAGGTCGTCGAACTGTGGCCGGACGGCGCGCCCAATGACAACGGACTGACAGGAGAGGAGTACCGCAACGAGAATTTCCGCATCACCAACGTGACGGTCCCGACGCTGACAGTCTATCCGGCGCCGCATCCCAACGGCCAGGCGGTCGTCGCCTGCCCGGGCGGCGGATACCGCCACCTCTCCTTCGAGACCGAGGCTTCGTGGATGGCGCAGTGGTTCAACGACCAGGGCATCACCCTGGCGGTGCTGAAATACCGCATGCCGAACGGGCACATGGAGTGCCCGATCAGCGATATCAAGCGGGCGATGGAAGTGATGCATGAGCACGCCGCCGAATGGGGTGTCGATCCGGCCAAGATCGGTGTCCAGGGCAACTCTGCGGGCGGTCATCTGATCGCAGCGCTGTCCACGGGATACGACAAGCCCGAGCAGCGTCCGGCTTTCCAGATCATGTTCTACGGCGCCCTGACAATGGAGCAGGGCGGACTGATCGAGAAGGTCACGGCCCAGACGCCGCCGGCATTCATCCTCTGCTCGCAGGACGACCCGATCAGCGTGGACAGCAGCCTGCAGTACATGGCGGCGCTGAAGAATAAGCGCGTCCCGTCCTCAACCCTGCACATTTACGCCGGCGGCGGGCACGGATGGGGATTCAAGGACAGCTTCGTCTACAAGGAACAGTGGACTTCCGAGCTCGCTGCCTGGCTGCGGGAAATCAATAATTGACCGGGGGCACATAGATGCGTACAAACAGAATCCTTTCATTTGCCGTCGTTCTCTGCGTCGGCCTTGCGGCCGCCTGCTCCCCTGCGCCCCCTGATTCCGCCCAAGAGATTCCGGAACCTGACGCAAAGATCGTCTATGTGGACGGCATGCCCAAGATTTCGCTCAACGGAAAGATCCTCAATCCGGAATTCAACCAGAGCGGCGCGCACAACGAGTACAAGGCCCGTGCGGCCAGGCATATGGACTCGCTGGGCATCAACATCAACCAGCTCACGCTCCATCCTGACGAGTATGAACTGGCGTCGGGCGTCTATTCGTTCGATGCCTACGAAAAAAAGGTTCTCCAGTTGCTCGAAAACGTCCCTGACGGACGTATCCTCCTGCTGGTGCGCCTGGAATTCCGGAAGTGGCTGGCAGCACATCCGGGCGAGCGGATAGAATTTGCCAACGGACCTATCGAAAGTACAGGTGACGAGCGCGTCAACCGGGTTGCGCGTCCTTCTGCGGCCTCGACGGCCTATCGCGCCGAAGTGAAGAGATTCTTGACCCAGCTCGGCGAATTCACGCGCTCACAGCCCTGGGGCAATCGCGTGATCGCCGTGCGTCCGAGCTGGGGCGTATACACGGAATGGCACATGTACGCCTTTGACCAGGGGCCTGATATCAGTCCTGCCATGGCGGAAGTCTTCCATAAGTGGAAGGACGGACGCTATGCCGGCGAAAGCCTTCCCACGATGGAGGAGCGCATCGACAAAGACGACCCGTTCTTCCTGGACAAGGAGAAGCATCAGAAAGTGCTGGATTATTTCGATTGTGAGGCAAACGTGGTCACCGACTATATGCTCGAGGTTGCACATACGATAAAAGAGGTCCTCCCCGGCCGTCTCGTGGGTATGTATTACGGGTATGTGATGACGACACACGAGCCGGAAGGTGCCAACGTGATGCTCGACAAGGTCCTTTCTTCTCCCGATATCGACTTCCTCTCGAATCCGGCCGATTATACCAGGAACGCACGACTCCCGGGCGGAGCATATTACCACAGGACGGTCCCGGCGAGTTTCCACCGCTACGGCAAACTCGCGATGCTCGAGGACGACATGCGCCACTATCACGTATACGAGCAGATAAGCCACAAGCACCTCAGCACACGCAATGAGACGGAGGCGGAGATGACCACACGCCGCAACTGGCTCAACCAGTATTTTGACGGCTGCGGTATCCAGATGCTCGACCCCGAATCCAATCAGGACAGCCGTCCGTTCCTGATGGACGCACCTCCTGTCTGGCGTGCGATAGCGGACACGAAGAAGGTCCTCGGGCAAATCGGCGGCCGCCCGGAGGTTTCCGGGAACAAGGTCGCGGTCGTGGTCGACTGGCGCGGACGTCTTCAGCGTTCCTCTTCAGAAGAAGAGGTGTTCGCCCTTGTCTACCGGGAGTCTCTGTGGGGTCTGTATGCCTCGGGGGTGCCTTTTGACCTGATGACGCTCGACGATTTCCTCGCTCTGCCGGCGAAGTGCTACGAAAAGGCGGTTTTCCTCAACGTGGTTGCCCCGGAAGGAGAGATGCGCGCAGCGCTGGAGAAGCGCGTAAGCGCCAGGAATTTCAAGTCTGCGTGGCTGGTACGCTGCCCGTTCCCGCTTCCGGAATCATCCGCCAGGGTATTCGATATCTCTGCGCTTCCCAGCGGAAACGACGCCTGGAGAGAGATACTCGAGGATCTCGGCGAAACGCCGATCGGCCCTGTAGGATATCTCGTCCGCCGTCACGGCAATGTCGTGATGTTCCACACCGGAGAAGCCGGCACCTATACGCTCCACCTGCCGAAAGGCATGTCAAAGGTCAAGGAACTCTATTCCGGCCGCGAATACAACTCGTCTGAGATTGTCTTGCAGACCGAAGGCTCCGCCACCTTCCTTTTCAAGGCAAAATAACTCAGGACATCCGGTCCCAGTCTTCTATCCGGAGACCTCCGATCCGCTCGAAATGGCGCAGGTTGTGGGTCACCAGGGTAAGGCCGGAGGTTTGTGCCGTAGCGGCAATCAACAGGTCGAAGTCGTCGATATTCTCACCTTTCCGCTCCAGGTTTACCCGAAGTCGGGCATATTGTTCGATGGCATCGGTGATCGGCAGGATGTGAAAGCGTTTTCGCACGAATCCGATTTCCTGCAACTGCTTTTCGCGTCCTCCTTTGAAGGCCCCGACATAAAGCTCCGCCAGTGAAATTTCGGATACGAAACAGTTGTGGAATTCAGCCCGGAAAATCCGCTCCTGGACACGTTGGTTTCCCTTGAACATGTCGATCAGGACATTGGTGTCCAATAAATATTGCCTCACCATGTCTCCATCTCCTCTACGCGGTGACGGGAGCGCCGCAATTCATCTTCGTATTCAATGGCGGACATCGTGCCTCCCCACAGGGCAGGATCTCCGCTGAGCTCTGCGAAAGGGCCGGTGAAAGGGCCGGTGAAAGGCTCGTCTTTTGGCTCGGGCGAGAGGATGATCTTTCCATTTTCTGTGCGGATATCCAGATTGTCCCGCTCCGAGAGCGAGAGCTCACGAAGAATTCCGGCAGGAAGGATGACCCCCCGGCTATTGCCGATCCGCATAATCTGAGTTTTGTTTTTCATACTGCAAACATAAAGAAAGTTTTAACATTTTCCAAAAATGTTATTACGTTTCAGTAGAAAATCCCCTCCCGGGTGCCCGCTTCTTGAGGATTCCGATGGTCTACTTCCAGCGGAAGGCGATGCCGGCGTTCAGGGAAACGAACCAGCGGAGCGGGGTGGCCTGGTCCACCGTGGTTCCGACACTTGTCCCGCTGATGGTGGAATGATAGATGTAATTGTCCGTGAGGTTGTAATGGATGGTGGGGGTAAACTTGAGATCGAAGCGCCAGATGCTGTAATTGAGACTCACGCCGGCGTCCAGGGTCATTGAGAAGGCGTTTTTTTTCTCCACCCGGATGTCTTCCCGGTACTGAGTCCCCCACGAAGAGATGAAAGGGGAGCCGGACGAACCGGCCACATATCCCGGAGTAACCCCGGCAAAGAACTCTACATCGCGGAACAGGTTCAACAGGAATCCGCCCAGGAGCCGCCGGGAGGCATCATTACCGTCGCCATACGTTCCGTAAGCCGTCGCGTCGATGGCGCCGGCGGCGCCGGAACGGAATCGCTCTTCGGCGGACCTGGACCGGGTCCGGTATGCGAAAGCGACGGGGACGCCGAAGACGTCGTCGATATCGGCGATGCTGGCGGTATACTGAAGGCCCGTCCGGAAACCCAGGCCGCTGTGAAAGAATTGTCCGTATCCGACCCCGAAGGTGATGTCACTCCCGATTCCGGTCTTCTGGGTCATGGGGAGATAGATTCCGGCTTGGATGCCGATATCCCTGGTCTGCGCCAACGCATTGAAGCACAGCAGCCCCGCGGATATCGCAACGATCAAAGACTTAATGCTCATTCGTGTGGAATTAAATATCTCCCCAAGCATTCAAGAAACATGCCTCTCGGATCCGCGTCCACCCCTGACCGCGCGACCGGGGTGGGTTTCAAATAATACAATCTCTCCCCATTCTTCAGGGCCTACTCAATCTCGCTTCGCTACTCCCGCAGAGGGTTATTACGGGGTATTTGCCGGCCATAATCTGAGCATTAAGTTACGGAATCTCCGTTAGAAACACAAAAAACCCCATCCCCCAAACAGATTCGCAAAAAAACGCCAGCCAGAAACTTATTTTAAAAATGCCACTTTTTGGCAGCAAGAAGAGCTATCTTTGTACAAACAAAATGACTAACCAATGGAAGAAGAATTCACGCCACAACCCAAACTCAGCAGGGAAGAAGTCCTTGCAGAATATGTAAAAACCGGTCTTGATATGAAGTTCGCTGACCGCTTCCAAGAAAAATACCTTGAAGAATATGATGCTTGGTCGGATTATGACAATGCGTCAGATTCTGCCATGAAATGCCTGAAGAATGGCTTCAAGTGGTATGTTCAGTATCATCAGAATGGTCACGACGAGACGTGGTGCGAAGGGGCCTATCGCTTCGGGTGTGATTGGATAGAATATGACTTCTCGCTTGAAAATGAGATAGCCTGTATGGAGTGGATTTGCGAGGAGCTCTCCTACGAGTCTCTCGATTTTTTCAACGAAACAAAGGAAACGGAGTTCGCAAAGCATTTCAGCTTTGTCGAGAAGGAGTTTTCACGAGGCAAAACCTTTATGCGTTTTTACGCGGAGTATGTCGATGACAACGGCTTTAATCAGGACATGCTTAGTATCGTTTCTAACGAGACCGCGTACTATGAAGAGGCGATCCGTCGTGGAAAGAGTGAGGATTTCGCATACTTTTATGCCACATGGGGAAGATCTGGTGCCTGGCGAATTGCGGAACTTAGGGAACGTCTCCAGGCCGAAGGGAAAGATGATGATTATATCCGCACGTATCTATATATGTACGCCGATGGCCTGGAAGAGGACGGAGCGGAACGTAAGCATCCCGACGTTCCAGCCCTGTGGGAGGAGAAGGTTGATGCCGGTATGAAGGCCTGGGACTATGCGCGGAAGGAGGATTCCGGTATCGCGCTGAAAGACAGACCGTTATTCGTAAAAATATATATTGATGTCTACATACAAGCTTCCCGCCCGGAGAATCCCAAAGCTATTCCCTGGGACAGATTCGACGACTTTGTTATGGACATCGCGCTTCGTAGATACAAAGGCGAAAATGCAGAAATTGAACCCCGTACTTTAGAAGGCCTGTTGTATGCGATTGAGCGGTACAAATAATAGCCCGGGCTAAAGTATCCAAGATATCCTACCCTTTCCCAAACAGATCCGCAAAAAAACGCCCTCCAGAAACTTATTTTAGAACTGCCGCTGGAATAAAAACGATACGAGGACTATGTTGCTTCCGCAACGCAGATATGAAAGGCTGGATTCTACGCTGAAGTGCAACGCTTTGAAGCGTGACAGTATAACTTTACTGTCATAACTAGAAAAGCGATAGAGGATGGGATACAAGCATTTGACTAAGGAGCAGCGATATACGATAGATGCGTTGCTGCAGACACCAATGAGCCTCAGGGAGATAGGAGAAGTGATCGGGGTTAGTACAGGTACGGTGAGCCGTGAGATCCGTAGGAACTGCGACATGAGAGGATACCATCGGTTCCGATGGCAGCTGGCTCAGAAAAAATACGAAAGGAGGATCGAGATGAAGCGGACCGTGCGACGGTTCATCATCTACGGCCAGTACAGTCCGGAGCAGATCTGCGGCCGGTTCCGCTTAAAGGGGGAAGAGATGGTTTGCGCGGAGACAATCTACCGCTGAATCTGGCAGGAGAAGCGCCGAGGTAACGACGAGATGGCCTGCAACCTTAGGCATCACGGGCGACGTAAACGAAGACGAGACAGCCTATACAGATCCCGGGGGTCATCCAGGACCGGGTTGACATATCGCAGAGGCCGTCGGTCGTAGATGAGAAGAAGCGTTTCGGAGACTTTGAGATAGACACGATGATTGGCAGGAACCGCAAGGGTGCCATCATGACGACAAACGACAGGTGCACGCATCTGGTGCTGATCCGCAGGCTTGCAGGGAAAGAAGCCGCCCGCCATAAGGAGATTGCGAAGGGGCTCGAAGCCGAATTCTATTTCGCACGTCCGTACCACTCCTGGGAGCGGGGTGCAAACGAGAACACAAACGGGTTGATACGCCAGTACATCCCGAAAGGCACGGACTTCAGCAAGCTTGGAAACTGAACCACAGGCCCCGTAAGTCACTGGGTTACAGGACACCGTTGGAATATTGTAAACAATTATTTAATTTTGACTTTTGAAGTGTGTTGCACTTCTAATTAGAATTCACCATATAAATGCAATCTCTTATGGATAATAACCAAAAGACCCAGTACGAACCTCCGGTAATGGCGGTGGTTGAAATGAAGTCCGAAGGTGTCGTCTGCGTGAGCCCGGGCACGGAAGCATCGCGAGGCGGTTATGAATCCGGTGGCAGTTGGCCGTCAGACGAATAGAGGAGGAAAAGATGATGAAAACATTGAATTACATCAAGATACTGGCCTCTCTGCTGCTGGCGGGGGCAGCCCTGTCCGCTTGTCTGAACGATAAGCTGCCCGAAATGCAGCAGGCAGAAACCTTCACGATGCGCGTGGAGGCCAAGAAGAATTCCGGGACCCGCGCCCTCGTGGACGCAGGCTCGACCCTTACCGCCACCTGGAACCTCGGCGACGTGGTGAACGTATATAAAGGGTCCGAGAAAATCGGCACCTTGAGCCCGGACAAAGCCGCCTCGACCGCCATCCTGAGCGGTGCGGTGAGCAGCGTGGCCGAGGGCGACGAATTGACCCTGGCCTTCGGCACACCGGACAACTACGCCACCCAGGACGGTACGCTGGAATACATCGACGCAAACTGCAACTACGCCGAGGCCAAGGTCCGGGTGACCGGCACCGAGGAGGGCGTGGTGAGCACCACGGCCGCCGCTTTCGTGAACGCCCAGAGCATCACCAAATTTACCTTCAGCAGGAGCCTGAAGAGCGTGACGATCAGCGGCGGGGCGACGGACATTCTGGTCTCCCTGGCCACGCCGGGCACCGTTGCCTATGTGGCCATGCCCGGCACGGAGGACAAGAAGACCTATGCTTTTGATGCATATGACGCTGCCGGGATTCTCATGCACGGGACCAAGAGCGCCGCCTTGGCGAACGGCAAGTTCTATACGGCTTCCGTCCGCCTGGTTTCCGGCGGGGTGGAACTGTTCCGCGAGAGTCCTTGGAATACGAGCGGGGAGTTGTCATATGACATCCCTAAAGGCGTCCGGATCAAGCGTGCCACGCTCGTGGTTAATGTTTACTCCGGCAGCGCTGCTCCGACGTATGGGGCTTCTTCCACGGTGACGGTCTCGACCGATGATGGCGAATCAGAGTACAACGAAATCCTGACATGCGACAACGGCAGCACCGATGGTACTATCTATACGGTCAACGACCATACAACTAAATGCTATTCAGACTATCAGATGATCTATGATCTGACCAGTTCCCTTCAAGACCTGGACGGCACAAGTGTCAGAATCGCAGTAACGACGACCTCTATCATGGATTATAGTTTTGACGGCCGGATCAAGATGATTGCCCTGGTCGTGGTCTATGATGGCGGGGAGAATGACTCGTTCACCTATTGGCTAGACACCACTCAGCGGTGGACAAAAGATGAAAACACCCTTACCTTCGACACCGGTTCTTATGCAGGACAGCTGCGGAAAGCCCGCCTGCTCAACATCGCTCTCTCCAGCGCCCTCGGCGATTACCAGCTCAATGGCAATGAAATGCCGGAACCGGAGGTTCTGGTGGTAGGACCTTATTTTAAATTTTCCGAGTGGAATGTTCTCCATATGATTCAAAAGAACCAGGCCACCGTACTATCCTCCCGCCCTTCCTCGTTGTCCCAGTTTGGCTCCCTAAAGGATGTGTTGACCCTGCTGATCTACGAAAGCGAATAAAATCCAGCTATACCGCTCTTGCCGGAAGTGGCTGTCGTTGAGGGCTGCCGATCGCTTCCAACACCGAAAAATCGTTAACCGGCGCCCTTCGGGGGCCGGTTTTCGAAAAAAAAGGTAGTATCTTTGTAGACTTTTTCTAACAATCTATGCGTAGTAAACTATTCTTGTCGGCAGTCATTCTCGCGATGCTGCCTCTGACCCTCCGGGCGCAATGGAGCGTGGGTCTCCTCGCCGGAGCCGATTACAACCTTCACCAGCAGGACGTCCACTATATGACCGATTACCGCATCCGCGGAGCCTACGGCATGACCGTCGGAATCTCCGGGCAGTATGCGGTGAGCGACTGGCTATCTTTCCGGGTGGATCCGACCTTCCTGGGTAAGTAGGACCACTGGCTGCACCGGGCGCGTGTCGCGTAAAATTTGCGTATGGCTATCTGGATTGTACTGCCGATTCTGACCCTGTTGATGTTCGACCTGGGGTTGTCGCTCAGGTTCGAAGACTTCGGGAAGGTGTTCCGTGCGCCCTGGCCCATCTTGGTCGCGCTGGTGGGGCAGCTGGTGCTGCTGCCGCTGATCGCGCTGGGGCTGGCGGCGGCGTTCGACCTGCAGCCGGTGTTCTTCATCGGGCTGGTGCTGATCGCCTGCTGCCCGGGCGGAAGCTCGTCCAACGTGTTCTCCAAGCTGGCGGGGGGCGACGTGGCGCTGTCCGTGACGCTCACGGCGCTGAGCAGCGTGATCACACTGTTCACGATCCCGCTCGTGATGAGCTGGGCCACGGCGCTGGTGGGCACGAGTGTGGGGATCAGCCTGCCGGTGGGCAACCTGATCAAGCAGAACCTGGTGCTGATGCTCCTGCCGGTGCTGCTGGGGATCGGCCTGCACTATGCCTGGCCCAAGGCGGCGGAGCGCGTGGACCGGGTGCTGGGGCGGCTGGCGTTCCCGTTGCTGCTCGTGCTCATCACGGTGTTCTATATCCAGCACCACCGGACGATCCTCGACAATATCGGGGTGCTGGGCGCCTGCGTCACGGCGCTGATCCTGCTGGCCGTGGGCTGCGCGTCGCTGCTGTCGCGCCTGGTGCGGACGGACGCGCGGCAGCGCCGGACCGTGGTGATCGAAGTGGGGATGCAGAACGCTGCGCAGGCGATCGCCATCGCCTCCAGCCCGATCATCTTCGCCAATGAGGAGATGGCGATCCCCGCCATCCTCTACTCCTTGATGATGAATGTCGTGCTGCTCATCTACGTGGGTGTCGTCCGGCGACGCGCTTTTTGTCAAAACGAACCATTCACCTAAAACTTATTCTTCGTTATCTTCCAGGAACTGTTTGATGTCTTTTTTGAGTTTGCTGCGCATGGCGTGAATGGCGTTTCTGCGATAACCCCTGAGGCGAGAACTCTGTACTTCGGCTTCGTAAAACCTGTTTCTAAGGGAAGCGACCGTCATCTTTCCCTTGAGTTCTTTTCTGAGACCGGAAGCCTTCGTCCCTTTGGGGTGCCTGGAAAGGTCCGTGGAGGCTCTTTTTATATTGATAAAAGCATCTTTCATGGTGGATAAAACCGTGACATCCGTTGCGTCGGCAAGCCGTTGCCTGGCCTCCCGGATATGATCGACCCGTTGCTCGAATTGCTTCTTTGAATGATAGGTCCTGCTCATCAATTCTGCTTTATCGGTTTAAAGATAAGCATTAACTGTAATACCACAAAAACAACACCGCCATCCCTTCGGGTGAGGAGATGGCGGCGTGCCTTTATGTTCTATTGTTTTAGCTAGGCGTAGCTAATTTGAAACGGCGCGGACGGGTCGACCGTGACAGCGGTTATGGTGATCCGTTTTTGGTGTATAGGATGAGCCAAAGATAAAATAATACGCGTTGAGCGGGTAGGTTGTGTGAAGCGTTGAAGACCAGTAAGAGCCTTTTTCTCCTGCATCTTCGAGCGTATGATCCTTATATCCGGCGGCGGGAAGGAAGATACCTAAACCAAGCAAAAAGGACGAGGACAATCCCTTTAGAGGAGTCCCCGTCCTTTCTTTTTTTGTTTTTGGGAGTATGGCTTGCTCATGCTACCAATTCCTTGCAATCGTCGTACAATTTGATTAACTTGCCTGCACAGATCAAGTCCGGGTCCACCGTGAAAGCCAACTATACATACCTGTCCGACGGGACGAAGGCAGCCGCATACACCTCCGCCAGCGCCGCCAAGGACCTCAAGCCTTTCGTCAGAGTCGGGGAATAAGCGATCCTGACATACAGACGAGAAGACCTGCACCCGGATGGATGCAGGTCTTTCCGTTCCAAGCGGACGAGGCCGCTAATAGCTGAGCCCGAAGCCGTAAGGGATCAGGGCATACCCTTCCATTTCCAGGAAACTGGGGACATCCTCCTTGTTGATTTCGACGGCCTGCTGGGATGCAGGAAGCCCGAAAGGCATCTTGCCGCAAGGGTTGAACTTGCCGGTGAGCACATCCATCACGGCAGGGAGCGTCGTGCCAAAGGTAGCCAGCCAGGTCCGTGATGCCGTGCCCTTCAGTTCGGAGAGCACCCACGGTTTGCTGCAATTGACGAGGATGACCGTCGGCCGTGTAGCGGCGATACGGTTCACATAATCGACGTCTATTCCATTGGCCGACAACAGATTGATGATGGGCGCCTCCCCACCCGTCCCTCCGAGGAAACCGCCTCCCGTGGAAGGGGTGAGCCACAGGACGGCGACATCGGCCGCGTTCACCTTCTCCACGAAACGGACCGGCCAGGCGTTGTCTTGCGGGACAACGGCAGCGTGGCCGCTGCTACGGGAATTGCCGAGACGCTCGAAATAGACCTTGGTCCCGTCCTTGAGCGGGAGGAGCGAATCCTCGTTGCGCATCAGGACGATGGATTTCCGGAAGGCTCCGGCTGCCAGTGCCTGGTGTGCTTTGCTGTTCGCCACGGCTTCTGCCTTGTCCGGGTCGACATACGGATTCTCGAACAGGCCGAGTTCGAATTTCTCGACCAGCAGGCGGGTGACGGAGCGGTCGACCTGTTCGTCCGTAATCATCCCCTTGTCATAAGTGGCACGGAGATTCTTGAGGTCCACGCTTCCGGAGAACAGGTCCGTTCCGGCGTTGACGGCTTTCTGGTAACGCTCGGGCACGCTCAGATCCTCCACGCCCCACGGCATCCCGTCGATCGGTCCCGTGTCGGAATTGACCAGTCCCTTGAATCCGAGTTTTCCACGGAGGAGTTCCGTGAGCAATCCGTAGTTGAAGGCGGAACCGACTTCCTCGAATTCCGTCCTGTACGGACGGGCATAATAAGGCATGATGCCGGACACGCCGGCCTCAACGGCAGCCTGGAAAGGCTTGACGTGGTAGTCGAACATCCCGCCGGGATAGACAAGGTTCCTGCCATAAGAGAAATGCGAATCCCAGCCCTTCATCTCCGCACCTCCGCCAGGGAAATGTTTCATTGTCAGGGCAACGGAGCCCTCGCCCAGCTTCTCGCCCTGGAAACCCAGGACAAGAGCGCGCGCAATGTCGGACACGCGTTCCGCATTCTCGCCGAACGTACCTTCGATGCGGTTCCAGCGCGGTTCCGTGGCCAGGTCGAGCTGATACATATATCCTTTGCGGATACCGCAGGCCACCCACTCTTCGGCTGCAGTCTCGGCAAATGCCCGGATCAAGTCCAGGTCGTCGGTTGCGGCCAGACCCAGGGTACCGGGCCACTGGGTCAGGTAGCTGTTGCCGACATTGAGCCCCATCGAGTTGTCCACGGCGACGTGATTTCGCGGGTTCGACGCGAAGATGACCGGAATGCCCAGGCGGGAACGCTCCGCCACTTCCTGGACATTGTTCGCCCATTCGGCCATCGTCCTTGCAGGAGCGTTGGCGCGGAGGATGAAGTGCCGGAGGTTACGCTCGAGGATACCCTTCGTGGTACCGGAGGCGTTGACCTTCTCCTCTTCGAGTTCAATACCAGTGAAAATGTTCCTCTTCGTGACGGCGTCCTCTTCATTGAGTTCGCTGGTCGCCGGGGATTTCATGTTGATTTGGGAGATCAGCATAAAGCCCAGCTTCTCCTCTAAGCTCATCCGCTCCAGGAGGTCTGCCGCACGTTTCTGAGGCGTCAGCCGCCAGTCCTCATACGGATCCAGTTTCCCGTTCTTGTCCAGATCCTTGAAACGGTATCCGTGTTTTTCAATGACTTGTACGGTACGTGTACCAAGTTCCGGCTGGACATACTGCCGGGTCCCGCAGCCGGTGATGAGCACCAGCTCCGCAGCCAAGAGATAAACAATCTTCCTCATAGCCTAATAGTTCTTTCGGACAATGCTCCACTCCGGACGTTTCATCCGGAAATACTCGTCATTCAGGAAGAGAGCTGAAGAGCCGGTGCAGCCCTTCAGCTGCCAGTCCAGCCAATCGTGCACGGTCACGGCATAAGCGCCCCCGTGGGTCTCGTAATAAGTGCCTTCGTGGCCGTCCAGCGTGTTGATCATCACGACCGGGAGGTCGCTGATCCGTTCGAAGTCCTTGGCCGCATTCGGGTAGGCGACGTCGGCCGGACCGCCGATCAGGTAGAGCATCGGGGTATGCAGGTTCGCCAGGGAAGCCGGCGTGACCCCCTGCATCGTCATGTCGCCGATGCCGGAGTTGAGGATGATGCAGGTGGTGATGCGCGGGTCGTGCGCGACGCCCAGGACTTGGGCGCCGCCGCAGGACTGCCCCATCGCGGCGATCCTTTTCAGGTCGACCGTGTGATGGTACTCGGATTCCGGATCGGCATTCCGGTCTGTCAGCCAGTCCAGCGCCTCCAGGAGCATCCGCGGATAGGTCGCCTGACGGGGCTGGCCCCCTTGTCCCTGGGTGCGCTGCCGGCGCAGGTCCGCCTCCATGGCGCGCTTTTCGGCTTCGCTCAGGTGGGGTACGACTTCGCCGTTGGCCATCACCTGCGTCTTGGCCGTGTTGGCGGAACGTTGCAGGGTGCCACGCCAGCGGGCGAAAAAGTCGGCTTCGTCATAGGGGCCGATGGCAATGGCGAGATAACCATAGGAACAGACCTCGCTGAGGAGGTAGCGCATCTGGATGTTCTCGTTCGCACAGCCCCCGTTGGCATAAAGGATAACGGGGAGTCTCCCCGCTTCCTTCACGGCCGCTTTCAGGTCCTGGGGACGGTACACGGTGAAACGCTCGAGGGAAGCATCTTTGACGACCTGGGCCTTATACGGACCGGTGCCTCCTCCCTCGACGACCTGGGAACGTTCGGTCTGGGCGTTCATCGCGATACAGCCGCAGAGGATGGCGGCCAGGGACAGGATGAGCCTTCTCATTTCAACTTATTTGAGGGTGCCCAGCCATTTCTCAAGTTCAGCAGTCCACTCGCGTTTGAAGCGGAAGGAATCTTTGAATCCCCATCCGTGTCCCCCTTCAGGATAGGTATGCAGGACGGCAGGCACGCCGTTGTTGACGAGCGTAGAGAAGTACATGGCGCTCTCCGCCACCGGGACGGTCGTATCGTCGTAGCTGTGCGCGATGAATGCGGGCGGGCAGTCCTTGGTCACGTGCAGTTCGCAGGAATAGTAATCCGCCTGCTCCTGCGTCGCATCCTTGCCCAGCAGGAGGAATCCGCGTCCGGGCACGAAGCGTCCTTTGGTCGTGATGACGGGATAGAGCAGGATCTGAAAGTCCGGACGGGTCTCGGCCGTGTAATGGACCGAGGCGCTGGCCGCCAGGTGACCGCCGGCCGAGCCGCCCATGATACCGAGCTTCTTGATCCCCCACTCCGCGGCTCGGCCGCGCATCAGTTCGATGGCGCGGTGGGCGTCGTTGAGGGGCACGTCGCAATGTCCGTTCGGCATTCGGTATTTCAGCACGGCGAACGTGATGCCCAGGCTGTTGAACCAGTCGGCCATATCCGTACCCTCGTGCGCTGCGGCTACGTAGTTGTAGCCGCCGCCCGGACACATGATCACGGCCAGGCCGTTCGCCTCCTTGGCCGGGAAGACCAGCAGCTCGGGATCGGTGATGTTGCCGATACGGCCGCCGAACATCGGGCGCTCGGGGCCTTCGAGTCCGTTGCTGTCCGGAGCGCCGTCAGGCCACAGTTTCACGGTGATGTAGGCAGGCTCCTGGGCCCTCGCCCAGCCTTGCCCGCCAGCGGGCCGCTGCCCCCTGCCCTGGGCAGGATTCTGCGCCAGGACAAGGACAGGGACCATTATCATAACCAAAAACAAGATGATTCTCTTCATAGCTGCGGGCATCAGTTGAGTTGCTCGGTATAAGGCTCAGCCTCCGTGGATGCCTTCCAGGGGCCATCCTTGCCTTGACCGTTGGGATTGCCGTACTTGGCGAAATTCGTCCAGTAATCCATCATCTTGTCGCTCAGCGCAAAGTCGTGGTCGGTCATCGGACGCCAGCTGCGGCCCAGGGTATGGAACATATACCAGAGTTCGGCAGAATGGAAAGCACCTTCCTCGTCGCCAGGCAGCTTGCGGTCGAAGTAATACTGATAGGCGGGCTGTTTGCTCTGCGTGGAGCGGAGCGCACAGAAAGCGTTGATACCTTCGCGCATATCACCCATATCATCGCCGTTGCTACCGATCATATACGGGATGTCCAGGATCTGGCCGGAGCGTGCCGCTTCGTCGAAGCCCATCGTGACCAGGTTGCCGTCCGGATGAGGGCCGCCCATCCCGGCGCGCACCTTCGAGATCTCCTCCAGGGAAGCCGCACGCATCTTCGCGAGGCTGTCGAATCCGGCATCGTCCATGAGTTTCTTGCCGCGCTCGTCATAGGTGCTCATCGGAGTCGCCGCGGAGCCGCCGCCGAGGAAACCGCCCAGGCCGCCGCCGCTCTGGATGATGGCTTTGCTCACGAGCCCCTTGGTCAGCGGCGAGGTGACCAGCGTCTTCACGCTGCCCGCACCGGCGCTCTGGCCCATGATCGTGATCTGCTCCGGGTCGCCGCCGAAGGCCGCGATATTGTTGTAGATCCACTTCAGGGCGGCCAGCTGGTCATAGATGCCCTGGTTGCCGGACCCACCGAAGCCGTTCTCGGCCGTGAGTTCAGGATGGGAGAAGAATCCCAGCATACCCAGGCGGTAGTTGATAGTCACCAGGATCACGCCGCGCGTGGCCCAGGCCTCGCCGTCGAATGCAACGTCATTGCCGCAACCGCCGGCATAGGCGCCGCCGTGGATCCACATCGCCACCGGGAGCTTGGCCTCCGGATGGCCGACGGTCTTGGCGGGTGCCCACACGTTCAGGAAGAGACAGTCCTCACTGGTCGGAGGCAGGGGTTCGGGCTGGAACTCCTTATAGTAGAAGGAGCCCGGCTGACGTCCGCGCTGGACGGACGGAGCGCCGAAGGTATCGGCCACGCGGACGCCCTCCCAGGGTTTCACGGGCTGGGGCAGCGCAAAGCGAAGCTCGCCTACCGGGGGTGCCGCATACGGCACGCCCTTGAAGATCATCACTTCGGGATTCTCGGTCAGCACGCCGCGGAGCATTCCCCCGTCGACCTTGACCGTATCGATCGGTTTCGTCTGGGAACAGGCCGTCAGGACCGCCACCAGGATCACTGAAAAGATAAGGTAAAAACGTTTCATATCCGTAATTATTTGACATTCCATATTGCAGTATCCTCGCCGGCAGCCGACTTGACCGTCACGGTGTTGCTGCCCTTGGCGAGTTTCACTCCCTCCCAACGGGCCGTCGCGTAGGCATCGGTCTTTGCCGTGCCGACGAGTTTGCCGTTGAGATAGAGCTTGACGGAAGGAGCCGTGGAGAAGACCATCACGTCCGTGGTGTCCTCCTCACGCTCCGTGTAGTTCTTGGAGCAGAGGTGGAGCGTAGCCGCCTGCTTGTTCCAGTTGGCCTTGTAGAAGTAGAACGCATCCTTGCGGGTCTTGCGGTCGTGGGTCACCAAGCCCTTGTCATTCTGGTTCTCGGTGTCCCCTTCCCTGCGCATGGAGGAGCCGAAGTCGAACATGTTCCAGACGAAGGATCCCCAGACATAGTCGCGCTCGGCGATGGCCTTCCAGTCGTAGTAGTGCAGATAGGTCTGCTTCTCCTCCGGGTGGAACCGGCCACGGGAAGTGGACCGGACATCTACCTCGTCCGCCGGACCGTAGGTCGCCACGTGTTGGCGGACGCTGGCGCCGCCACCGTACTCGCTGATGCCGAGCTTGTCGTTCGGGAAGCGTGCGTGGTAGTCATCCATGAAGGGTCCGAAGTCGGACACGGTGTCATAATACCAGCCGAAATACTTGTTCCAGGCCATCGCGTCCGTGGTGTGGATGAACGGAAGTTCCTGGTCAGTCGCCTGGACGGTCATACGCCCGGGATCCAGGCGGTGAGCGATGTCATTGAGATCGCCCACGATGGCATCGATCCCGTCGTGGACCTCGTTCTGGAGGCCCCAGAAGCAGATGGAGGGGTGGTTGTAGTTCTGGACGATCATCTCCTGAAGCTGGAGCCGGAGGTTGTCTTCGAAAGCCTGGGCGGCCACATAGCCGCTCACGAACGGGATTTCCTCCCAGACGACATAGCCCCGCTTGTCCGCTTCGCGGAACATGAAGTGGGCCTGCGGATAGTGGGCCAGGCGGAGCGCATTCGCACCGATCTCGTCAAAGAAATCAAAGTCGGCCAGATGGTTCTCCTCCTTGAGGGCCGAGGCGAGTTCCGCCCAGTCCTGGTGGCGGCATACGCCCTGCAGTTTCAGGTGCTTGCCGTTGAGGAAGAAGCCCTTGTCGGCATCCACCCAGAAATAGCGCAGGCCGATCCGTTCCTCGACACGGTCCACTTCCTTGCCGTCCTTCTTGAGCACGGTGACCGCCTTGTACAGGTAGGGATCCTCCTTGCCGTTCCAAAGGTGCGGACGGTCCAGACCCACGAAACAAGTGGCGATGCCGTTGTTGACCTGGGTGGTCTTCTTCTCGGCTACGACCTTCCCGGCCGCATCTTCCAGCCAGAAAGCGACTTCGCAACCCTGGTAGTCTCCCAGGGAAGAGACGTGGACCTCGGCGCTCAGTTCCGCACGCTGCTCGTTCACCAGTTTCTGGTGGATCAGCACACCGTTGGAGCCGAAATAGAGCGGAGAGATGCACTCCGGTCCGGTCACCTCCATCCAGACGTCCCGGTACAGGCCGCCGTAGATATTGAAGTCGCCGCTCTGGGGTGCGATGTCGAACTGCGGTTCGTTGTTGCAGATGACAGTCAGGCTGTTCGTCGCACCGGGACGCACATAATCGGTGATCTCGAAGACGAAGGAGTTATAAGCCCCCCGGTGCTCACCCACGAGGCGGTTGTTGACCAGGAGCGTAGCCACCACGCCGGCCCCCTCGAAACGCAGGAACACGCGCTTGCCCCGATAGGATTCGGGGATTTCGAGCTGCTTGGCATAGGTGCCGTAGCCGCGGCGGTAGCCGGAACTGCTCATAAAGTCCGCTGCGTTCCAGGTGTGCGGCAGGTTGACCGGATCGCCGGCATTCGGATTCGCACCGCCCCACCGGTTCATTCCGGCCACGCGTGCAGGTGTGAACCGCCAGGAATCGTTCAGGGAGATGACTTCCCGTGCACGTGCAAGGTCGGTGGTCAGCAGCGAAGCCGCCAGGGCGATGAGCAATACTGTTTTTTTCATATAGGGAAACAATTGGTTGATGCAGGATTACTTCTCCTCATCCGCGACGGCATCGTGCCAGTCCGTCCAGACGGAACGGTTGGCATCATACCCGTCATAGCCGAAATTCTGCCACATCTTGTTGCCGGTGTTGGCATCGATGGCCGCTTGCGGCACCGGGAGGTAGAGGTTGTGCTTGTTCATATTGTAGATGATGGTCAGACGTCCGAGCTTGTGCGTGCCCTTGCCGTCTTCTCCCTTGTTGTAGAAGTTGTTGTAGTGGCACACACGCTGCCACCAGTAGCTGCCTCCATTGGGGTCGGTGCCATCCTGCTTGTCGTAGGTGTTGACATCGTAGACATTCCCCCACTCGTCCGGCTTGCCGCTCATCGCAAGGCAGAGGGACACGCGGCTGAGCTCGATGTGACGGAACTCCTCCATATAGAGTTCGCGGGCACGCTCGTCCATGATATCGCCGATGGTCACGCTGTCGTACATCTGCTCACAGTGAGCGCGCTTGCGGATGATGTTGACATCATCGGCTGCAGTATTGTCTCCCAGATAATACTTCGCTTCGGCACGGAGGAGGTAGACCTCCGCCAGGCGGTAGACATACCAGTTGGAGCAGGCGCCGGAAGTAGCCCCCTGATGGTCGTTGGAACTGATGTTCGCTTCCTTGACGACATCGTGCAGGAAGGTCTTGTAGTGCATCACGGAACCCACGGACTTGATCGTGTCGGCATAATTCGGGGCACCGACCTCACGGTAGGTCTTGCCGTACAAGCTGGCGACGGCCGGATCCGAAGAATTCTTGATCTGCGGCGTATTGTAACGGTACAGGTCACGCGAGAACCAGTTGCCGACCTCCTCGCTGTGGCGCAGGTCGCCTTCGTCCTTCTGGCCATTCACCTTCCACAAGTCATTCTCGAACCACCAGGTCTGGCGCATACAGCCGACGCCGCGGCCGATACCGCGGTTGTAGTCAAGCGTCTTGTCATAATCCTTGCTGTTGCGGGCGAAACGGTTCGTGCTGATGAAACCGCCGACCGGAGAGACATTGGTGCCGTTGGCCCAGAACGGGACGAAGATACGCAGGCTGGAGAAGTTGCGGAAAGAAGAACCGCTCCCCTGGTTGACGATGCCGTAGATGGTTTCCTTGTTTGCCGGGATGAGCTTGTTTTCCGGGCGGTGCATGTCCCAGATGACGTTTCGCGTGATCTTCCAGGTCTCAGGCTCCCCGCCTTCGTCGAAGGTGCCGAAGGGTTGTTCCATCAAGGCATAAGTGCCGCTGCCGATGATCCGGTCGGCCAGGTTTTTGGCATCCTGGTAACGCCCGTCAGCCAGATAATACTTGATCAGGAGCACCTGGCAGGCACCTTTGTTGACCATACCGTAGTAGTCCATCTCAGACTGCTCAGGCACGTGGGCGACGGCAAACTCCAGGTCTTCGATCATCTTCTTGATGATGGTCTCGCGCGTGGCGGACTTATAGTCCAGTTTCGGCGAAGAGATAACATGGGTCACCAGCGGGACGTTGCGGAATTGGAAGATCATATTATAGTAACGGAAGGCGCGATGGAAATAAGCACGTCCCTTGTAAGCATCGCGGAGCGTCTCGGACAGCCCGGGGACATCATCTACGTAGTCCAGGATGGTGTTCGCGGATTTGACGGCGCCGCCGAGCACATCACTGAACATTGATGCGGACTGGTCATAACCGGAGGTCGGCGTGACCTTGGTATCCAGTTCGCACATGGCCGTCACATGACCGCCATCGGTATTCGCGCCGATGCTGATATCAGAGATACGCATCTCCATCGTCAGGATACCCCGTGCCAGGTAATCGTTAATGATGAATTCATTGCGGAGCTCCTGGTCGCAGGCGATCAACGCTGCCCGGATACCGGATTCCGTATTGAAAGTTGCCGTCGGTTCGAAGTACGACAACGGTTTCGGGTCAAGGAACTCCTTATTGCAGCCCGTTGCCAGCACCAGCATTCCCGTCAGGGCTGCCAGACTGATTTTCGATATATAGTTGTTCTTTTTCATGGTGTTGTCTTTTATCCGGTTCTATAAGGTAACGTTCACGCCGAAGGTAATCGTGCGGTTCATGAAACCCAGGGTCTGGGGATCATAGTATTTCCACCCGCCCAGGCTGATTACGGCAGCATTCCTGACGGTCGCGTTGAGGCGGAGGCTGGAAATGCCGAACCGCGAGATGAAGGACTTGGGCACATTATAGGCCAAAGATACGTTTTCCAGCCGGATAAACGAACGGTCGTGCAGCAGGCCGCCGGAAGTTCCGGCAGGCATCTGGGCATTGATCCTTCCCCAGTCGTTATACGGTCTGTCGGGCCGCCAGTAAGGACGGTTGACGAAGTTCAGTCCGTTCTCGAGCGTAACGTCTTCTGCATAGACCGAATACATCGTATCAATAAACTTGGCACCCATCTGGGAGGCAAGGTTGAAGGAGAAATCGAAATTCTTCAAGAATGTGAAATTGTTGTACAGAGACCACATGACCGGGGCCTGGGAATCTCCCAGGAACACCTTGTCATTGTTATCATACACTGGCACGCGGGTTCCATCTTCCAGGATCCTGTCGTTTTCGGTATAGACATTCCGGACCTTCACATCTCCGGGGACGAGGCCAAGTTTCCTGGCCTCGTCTGCTTCGCTGACCTGGTAGATGCCCTGGACGTCATAATTCCAGATAACGGAAATCGGCTTGCCGATGAACCACTGGGAAGCGACATCGTCAAGTTCCTTTCCGTTTTCATCATACTCGTAATAAAGATGGTCGATGCGATTGAGGTTGTAAGAAAGATTAAACGTCGTGTTCCACTTGAAGTTCGGACGGTCCATGTTACGGGAGTTGACCGAGATCTCAAATCCGCGGTTGGATACCTGTCCGATATTGGCGGCGATTTCGCTGAAACCGGTGAAATTCGGCAAGGTCCGGTTCAGGATCATGTCCCGCGTGATGATGTGGTATGCTTCGATGGATCCGGAGATCCGGTTCTTCAGGAAGCCGTAATCAAGGGCGATATTGTAAGACTCGCTGCGCTCCCACTTCAGGTTCGGGTTCGCCATACGGTCCAGGGTCAGGTACTGCATCTCGGTGAGGGCGCCCGACTTGTCAAGATAGCCGAACGGGGCTCTGCCGGTGGCAAGGCTCGCCAGGGCGAGGTACGGATCCCGCAGGGCACGGTTGCCGTTCTGGCCCCAGGACAGACGGAGCTTACCCATGCTCATCGGAGTCCATTTGAACCACGGCTCGTTGGTGAAGCTCCAAGCCACGGCGACGGAAGGGAATGTCGCATAAGGGACGGCCTGGCCGAAGGCGGAGTAACCGTCGCGGCGCACGGAGGTCGTGATCATATAGCGGTCGTCATAGGAATAGAACAGGCGGGCGAGGTAACCGACGCCGCTCTGGTAGGTATCCGTCGTACCGAAGGAACTTTCGAGCTTGCCGGCGCCGGAAGTAAAGTGGAATCCGAGCGCATCGGTAGGCTCGATCTTGCGGGCACGGATGAAGTCACGCCAGGTCTGATGGCGCTCAGCCTCCTGCACGAGCGTCACGGTGAAGTGATGCTTTCCTGCAAAGGTATGGTCCCAGTTGATCGTGTTGTTGAGCGACCACTCGAAAGTCTTGTTCCAGTCACGGTTGACGCCGCGCTGGCTCGCGGTATAGTCAATATGGTCCGCCGAAGTGAAGAGGCGGTCGTAACCCCACGTGAAACGCGGCGTCATATTGAAAGAATAAGTAATATCGAAGGGAAGGAGCAGTTTGGCCGTCAGGATCGAATTCAAGGTCGTGGTACCGCTCTCTTCATTCTGGTACTTCTGGTCGTATTCATAGTTGTAGCCCTTGGAGGAGTTGGTCTCGCCGTTGGGATGCGGGTTCAGGGAACCATCGGCGAAATACATCGACGTGAACGGGTTGTTCTGCGAGACATTGTTGCTGGAGACACCGCCGCGGGGGTTGTAGAACAAGATCGTCATATCCGTGTCGGAACGGTCGGAGAAGGCTACGTTGGCAGAGACCTCGAGCCAGTCGGTGATCTTGGTCGTGAGCTTCATATTGGCACGGAAAGTATTGTAGTCGTCACCCAGCAGGACGCCGCGGTTCTTCAGGTAACTCAAGGACATATAATAATTGGTACGGTCGGAGGCACCGGAGATGCTGGCCGTGTAGTCCTGGTTCAGACCCAGGCGGGTGGCATAGTCGTCCCAGTCGAAAGTCTTGCCGGCGAGATAGCCGTCGACGAGGGCCTGGGAAGCGGCGGGAACGATACGCCGGAACCAGACTTCCCGGTCGCTCATCGACGGGTCCGCACCGGAATAGGCGCGCCACTGATCCACGCTGACCCCGGCAGGCAGGTCGTCCCAGCGGTCATAATAACCGGGCTGGTCAACACGGCCGCTCTGGTAGGGGCCATATTCGCCGGAAGGAGAGAATCCATAGGTCTGGCGTTTCTGGTAATCACGCTCGAAATCAAGCAGTTCATCACCGGTCATCATCCGGGGACGACGCGTCATCTGGACAAGTCCGATCTTGGAACTGAACGTGATGACCGGCTTACCCTGCTTGCCTTTCTTGGTCGTGATGATGATGACGCCGTTGGCCGCCTGGGAGCCGTAGACGGCTGCGGCAGACGCATCCTTGAGGATGTCGATCTGGCCGATATCCTCGGGGTTAATCTCGGCGAGCGTGCCGTAGAAAGGCATGCCGTCAAGCACGAGCATCGGGGCGGTCGAGGTCATGGAAGACATCGAGCGCTCACCGCGGATCTCGATGTCACCGCCGCCACGGGCCGTGTTGTTGGCACCGATGTTCATGCCGGGGACGTTGCGGAGCAGGTCCTGGACGGTGCCGGGGGCCTCGTTGTCACGGTCGCCCGCTTTCACCTGGACCACGGATCCGGTGACATCCTTCTTGCGCATCGTGGCATAACCGACCACGACGACATCGTCCAGCAGCGTGGTGTCATCCGCGAGCACGATGTCGAAAGAACTCTTGCCCGCTACCGGAAGTTCGACACTCTGGTAACCGATGGCCGAGATTTCGAGCACGGCTCCCTGAGGGACTTGGAGAGAGAAGGCACCTTCCAGGTCGGAAGCGGTTCCGGTCTGGGTACCTTTGACGAAAATGCTTGCACCGATGACCGGCTCCCCTTTCGAGTCTTTCACCGTACCCGAGATCCGGGCGTTCTGAGCCAGGACGGGCAGGGAAAGAAGCGTGGCGAGCGCCAGTGCGAGAGAAATTGGTCTTAATAGTTTCATAACCGTTGTTAGAATTATGGATTGTTGCTTATTGCAAATTTCCGAAATCAATGACGAAGCATCGTTTCTTTTCTTTCTCATTTCTTTTGTTTTTAATTACGGGGGTATTGAATTGCGTCAATTTTTTATGAATTTTAACAAAGCCTCCCAACCATGGCCGATTTTTTATAAATTTGTGTAAAAGCCACGCGGATATGAAGAAACTCCTCCTCCCGGTCCTGCTCTTTTTACTTTCGGCCTGCTCCCGGCCGGAGAACGATCTCTCTCCCAGAACGATGGTCAGCCATCTGGCGATGCCGCAGAATGCCACGCGCAACCTCTCGGTCTACCAGGTGACGGGCATTGCAATGGATGCCAAGGACCTGATCTGGCTGGGCACGACACACAACCTGAATTCTTTCGACGGACAGAATACGCGGATCTGGGACAACGGACGTCCCTCGGATGAGGAGGCGCTCCCGTCCTCCGCCATCAGTTGCCTTTTCAACGACCACAACCGGACGGTCTGGATCGGCACGGATGCCGGGCTCTGCACGTATGAACGCTTCTCGCGCTTCCGCAACTACCACTGCGACGGAGCCCGGCTGGGCAAAGTCGAGGAAATCGCCGAGACCAGCGACCAGGTCCTGCTCGTCAAGACCGCCGAAGGTTTCTATCGTCTCGACGAGACACAAGACCTGCACCTTGTTCCGAGCCTGAAACGTCCATCGGCAGAATCCAAGGTCCTCTGCGACGACAATGGCGGACTCTGGATATGCACAGCTACGGAATCGGTCCATTACGACCGCTATTTCAACCCGGCAGACAGTATCCGGGCCACGTCTCCCTCCGCGAATGTGAATCCCGCCGCCGTCCGGGTCGGGGACCGGATGTGGATGCTGTCCGGTGCGGCCCTCCTCTGTGTGGACGTCAACACCGGCGCCCGGGATTTCCGACTCGACCGGGCATGGACGGACAGGTTGAATCTCTGCGCGGTCGACGGGCACTATCTGCTGTTCCAGAATGAAGATACCGGCATCCGTGCCTTCGACACCCGCCAGCGCCGCTTCGTGGATGACGCACTCCCCTACATTCCGACAACACCGTCGCGCACGGACATCTCTTTTATGTACCAGGACCCCCTGGGCAATCTCTGGATCGGGTATCGACACTACGGGGTGAAATGCATCCCCCGGGACCAGAGGGAGCTCGAATTGCTCAACGACTGCCCGGCGCACCGCCTGACGGAACGGCAGTACATCCAGTCCCTCGTCCAAGACGGATCCGGAACGATCTGGGGCAGCATTGGACGCAAGTTGTTCCGCCTGCGATCCGCTTCCGGGGATATCTCATTCCTTGACATTGAGGAAATATCCGGTCCGGACCGCCTGGATGACGCACAGGCCATGCAATTGGCCCCGGACGGCACGGACCGGCTCTGGATCCGGACACGGCATCAGCTCCTGCTCGCCGACATCTCCCGGGACCGGCCCCATGTCCTGCACAAATGGAACGTCGGCCCCTATTCCGGCGCCAGCGGTATCTCCGCCGGAGGGGACTATTATCTGCCGCTGCCGGCATCTGTTGACGTATTCCACCCGGATGGGCGGATCGACCGCATTCCGCTCGCCGGCACCGCCTGCGAAGGCGAGACCCGGCTGCTGGACTGCGGGGACGGGAAGGTCCTGGTGGTCCGCGAGCGGATGCAACCCCTGTTGCTCGACATCCGGGAGGCCTCAGTCTCCGACTTCAAAGTCGCCGGTCCGGGAGATCTTCCCCTCGGCGGGACCGTGGCCGGGCTTGTGCTCGGGCGCCAGGCCTGGCTTGCCTCTACCAAGGACGGGCTGTGGATCCTGGACCTGGACTCGCACGAGCTCCGGCGGGAAGCGGCACTCGACGGCCTGCATATCTTAAGCATCGTTGCGCTCTCCGACAACACCCTCATCCTGGGAGCTGCAGAAGGGATCGTCTACTACGATACCGCCCAGGATATGCTCCGTGTCTATCAGCCTTCGCTCAGCGACAGTCCCGTCACGGCGCTTACCCCGGGAGGCATCGCCCGCTCCGGCAAGAACGTCATCCTCGGGAGCAACGACGGCTGCGTCCTGCTGCCCGCCAGCATCCCGATGACCTCTACAGACCACCACCTCTCCGTCCACAGTGTTTTGGTCCGGGATCAACAGGGTTCCCGCATGGTCAGGATCCCACAGGACGAAAGCAGTTGCGTCCTGGGACACGACCACAATTCCTTCGAGATCAGATTCGGGACCATCCACTATGACCAGCAGCCGATCAGCATCCAGTACAAACTCGACGGATACAACACGGACTGGATCGACGTCGTCCGTGAGTCGAGCGCCGTATACGCCAAGATTCCTGCAGGCAAGTACCGCTTCCAACTCCGTGAGATCCAATCCTTCACGGACCGGGTCATCAGCGAGCAACAGATGGAGATCGTGGTCAAACCCTCCCCCTGGCTGACTTGGCCGGCAATCCTGCTCTACATTCTCGCCGCCCTGCTCGCAGTGAACCAGCTGATCCGTTTCATCGTCCGCTTGAAGTCGGACAAACTGCGCCTGAGCGTCGCAGAACAAAAGACCGAGCTGGAGCACCGTGCCAACGAGATGAACATGAGTTTCTTCGCCAACATCGCCCACGAATTCCGCAACCCGCTGACCATCATTTCGGGACCGCTCTCCTCCCTGCTAAAGGACAGATCCGTCCCGGCTGATGCCCACAAGAAACTGCTCTCCATCTCGGCCAGCGCCAATTCGATGCTCCGGCTGATCGACCAGATGCTGGATTTCAACCAGTTGGAAATGGACGTCCTGCGCCTGTGCGTGGGTGAGCATGACGTCACCCACGAGATCTCGCGGATCCTCGGCAATTTCGAGGAGAGTGCCAATTTGCGGGACATTTCAATCCGGTACGACGGGCTCGAATACCCGTTCATCAGCCTGGTCGACCTGGACAAACTGGAGAAAATCCTGAGCAACCTGTTCACCAATGCCCTGAAACACACGCCGGACGGAGGAGCCATCACGATGGCCTTCGACGACGTCACGGGCGAAGAAGCCCGTGCGGCCTTTGGAGAGGATGCCCTGGGCTCCAACCGCTATTTCCAGGTCGACATCACCAACAACGGCAAGCAGATCGCTGACGACAAGATCGGCAACGTCTTCAAACGTTATTACCAGTCCTCGGAAACGTCCCTCCACCACGACTACGGCTGGGGACGCGGGATCGGGCTCTATTTCGTCCAACGGCTGGTCCAGGTCCACCACGGCGCCATCCGTGTGTTCAATACGCCCGAAGGGGTCTGTTTCAGTTTCGTGATCCCCACCGACCGGGAATGCTATGCCGACGCGGACCGGGAGAATGCCAATGTGCACCGTATCCTGCAGATCGAGATCCCGCAGGATACCCGCACGGAAAAGAAAGCGCCCGAAGACGTGACGAAACCGGTCCTGCTCGTAGTGGATGACGACATCCAGATCGGCCAGTACATCCGCACCCTGTTCGAGGAACGTTACAACGTGACCAACAAGTACTCCGCCGAATCCGCCCTCTCGGAGATCGACAAGATCAACCCGGACATCATTATCAGCGATGTCGTGATGGGCAAGATGTCCGGATACGAGTTCTGCCGGACGCTGAAATCAGACCTGACTTACAGCCACATCCCCTTCATCCTGCTGACGGCCAAGACCGACGTGGAGGATTCCGTGTCCGGTCTCGAGTGCGGGGCGAACGCCTATGTCACGAAACCCTTCTCCGCCGAGTACCTGTCCGCCCTGGTGGACTCCCAGCGCAAGAACATGGAGAACCTCCGCACCTACCTCAACCAAACCACGGAAGCCTCCCTGTCGGAGGGCAACCTCAGCGAGCAGGACCGCAATTTCATCAACGACCTCTACAAGCTGATGGATAAACATCTGTCGGAGGCCGACCTGAGCGTGACCACGATTTGCGAGGAACTGCGGATCAGCCGTTCCAAATTCAACTACAAACTCAAGGGGCTCACCGGGAGCACGCCGGGCTCGTTCTTCCGGCACTACAAACTCAACCTGGCGGCCAAGATGCTCAAGGAAGGCAGGCACAACGTCTCCGAAATCGCGGATATGATGGGCTTCGCTTCCATCTCCAATTTCTCGGCCAGTTTCAAGAAGATGTTCGGCGTGTCGCCCAAAGACTATAAATAAGGAATTGGCCTACAGGCCCATAGCTTGCGCCACGGCCGTGGCCACGTTGATGCCGTCGAGGGCGCTGGATACGATACCACCTGCGTATCCGGCGCCCTCGCCGCACGGATACAGCCCCGGCAGGGACACGTATTCGAGCGTCTCGGGATCATCGGGGTGAATGTACTGCGCAAGGAGTTTCTCGTAAAGGACACCAACAATCTCGCCGGCTTGGATACTGACTTCCAGTTCCTTCTTGATGTGGGCGTTCGCATCATCTACTAAGAACGAAAGTCGGTGATACTCCTTCGCAAGGTCTGCCAACTGGATGATTGCCGGTGCATCATTGGGACGCTCCATATCGTGCACCTCGAATGTCTGGAAGTTGCATGCGACAATCCAGCGAGGGGTCTTGGAAACGGGAAGGCCTGCATCATAACGACGGGCCTGCTGATAGGGAGTAAGTTCCTGTCCGTCGGACTGACGATACTTGGCTGAGAGATCTATGTGGGAGCCTTTCTGCTCGATAAGCACCTTCGTGGAAGGGATATAAGCATCGATGAAATCGGATCCTTTTTCCTTGGTAATGGTCTTCACGGGCAGCTCAAACTCCATCATCGACATCGGATTTTCGATGCCGAACAGTGCATGCAGAAACTCCAGCCAGAATCGCTGCGTTTCGCCTTTCTCGTAGCCTTTGCCTACCCACCTTTCAACAAACTTCTTGGCTCCTTTCTGTTGTACGGATGCACTCAGCAGTAGCATGGTCCTTGGTCCTTTACGTGGCTAATCTTACAAATGTAAGAAAAAACTGCTAAGTTCCGTTCATCACCGCATACAGCTCCACAATCTTCCCGTCTTTGTAGATGGCCCAGCCTCTCTTGCCACTTCGCAAGGTTATGCCACCGTACCAGCAGCCAGGTTTCTTTCCTGCTGCTTTGGCCCGTTTGAGAGCATCTTCGGGATTCTTGAAATAGTAGGTAACCATGGTGGCAAAGCTACGAAACAGCCTTGCCATTTTTCGTCAAAAGGTACCAAACCTATAAGATTCGTATATTTTTACTCTGTACCCCCATCCATACCCCCAGAGAACAGCGAATCCTTCCTCCGACTGTTGGAGAACATCCACCCTAAGGAGGAGATTGCAGACTGTCTTGCAGAAGGATTGAATGCGATGGAGTACTCAAAGAAGGGGCTTGAAGCGTTGAAGAAGCTGAGAGAATAGGAAAGATTTGGAATTCCAGCGGAGAATCCATATATTTGAGACTGAGAAGATTCAATAACCAATATGTCCATGATGAATACACAAACAAAGGATCGGTACATCTCGCCAGAGTGCGAGGAGCTGGACATTCAACCCGAGGGCGTGATTGCCATGAGCCCTAGCGATTTAGGCACTGATACTTATTAAAAGAATGGCGGCTATGAAAGCAATTAAGTCGTTATTGGTTTTCGGCTGCGTGGCTGCGCTGGTTGCCTGCAGCAAAGAAAAGGAGCCCGGCCTCATCCTTCTCAAGGCCGGACAGCACTCCATCACCCTGAGCGTGGATGAGAGACCGGACACCCGCGTGTCCTATTCTCACCAGGAAGGAGAGAGTGTGTATAGATTCTCCTGGAGTAGGGACGATGCTATCGGTGTATATGTCCCGGGCCGCGAGGTGCCCGTGTTATATACCATTGATGAAATCGATGGTAAGAAGGCCTCTTTCAAGCTCGCCGAAGATTTTTATATTGAACCTGGTCAGCAGATGGTCAACATCGTTTATCCTTTTTCTTTGGGAAACGACTTTGTATTGCCGGGGCCTGATTCTCAGAACTCCTTCGGCCTGGAGAATATGGGACAATATACTGTGCTTTATGCCAAGGATGTTCCCATGACGGATGGACAATTCGGCGATGTCAAGCTGAAGCATGCCACCTCTTACCTGCATTTCCCTGCCGGCTTCGTGTTCTTCAAAGGTGATGGTCTTGAGGAACTTGCCGGAGTTTATGTCACTGCTGATCTTTTCAGAGTTTACAATATTTTTAGTCTTTTGAATCTCGCACCTGCCGCTTCGGATTATAATGCTGTTCGTCTGAATGGCTGTATCAGAATGACGAATCAAGGTCAACTGGAGAATGGTATTTATATTCCTTTCTTTGTGCCCGAAGAAGGACAATCGATACATTTTAGGTGGTTTATGCTAGTACAAGTAGAGCCTGGTTCAGAAAGATCTGCTGATTACCTTTTATGGCCAGCAGCCAAGGACGTGATGCCTGGAATGGTGTATGAGGCACAAGCCCAGACCTTCCCGAGTCAGGATTTAATTTGGGAGGGGGGTGCAGATGATGGCGGTTATCATTACGAGCCGGGTTGGGACGACTGATAAACAGCATTCTGCCTTTTGTGCTACACAACAGCCTCGAAGCCTGTGCTTCGGGGCTTTTTTGTACTTGGAAACACCGTAAACGAGTTCTTTAAGAATGGGGTTAAACGGGAGTTAAAACACGCTGAAATCACGCCCTTTTCACACCCCACACCCCGAAAACAAAAATCAGAGACTCTCGTAAGTCTCTGATTTTCATTTGGTGAGGCTTAGCAGATTTGAACTGCTGACCTCTTGCCTGTCAAGCAAGCGCTCTGAACCAGCTGAGCTAAAGCCTCGATTGGGACTGCAAATATACAACAATTTTTGAATATACAAAAAGAATTCTCCCCACCCTCAGAGCCCACTCTCCGGCCGCAGGAGGTATTCTTTCCGGAAACTGACGACCACTTCGCGATAGCCCATCGCGGAGAAGAAGCGTCGCAGGGTGCCGGCTGCGGAGCGCTCGGCCTGGTCCAGGATGCCGGAGCGGACGGCGTCGCTGCGCAGGCGCTGCTTGGCCAGCAGGACGATGCCGATGGTCTCCTCGTGGCTGCGGTGGCCGGCGAAGAGTTCGTAGTCGGTGGGGTTGATGACCACGTCCAGGATCTCCACCGGCGGGAGGGTCAGGCGGAGGGTGTCACCGGAGGTGCTGAAATCCGTCTCCTGGACCTTGGTGAGGTCGAACCCGGCGCGCACCCGCCCCTTGCAGATGACCACGAAATCGTCGTTGCCCGTGAGGCGGTTGAGGCCCGTGGCGCGCTTGAGCTCCGCGAGCACCGATTCATCGCGGTCCGTCAGGACCAGTTCCTCGTAGAAACCGGCGCTGGAGAGTTCGCCGATGCGGCGGACCTGGTCCACGAGCAGTTCGGTCTGCTCGATCTGCAGGCGCTCCTCCCGCTGCTTCTTGACGTTCAGCAGCAGGAAGGTCAGCAGCGCAAGCACCACGGCCGCGGCCAGGACGTAACCGGCAGGTATGTTCACTTCCTCTCTCATTCGAATCGGATCTCGATGTTTTCAAAGCCCATCTGCTCGAGCATCGGGCGGAGGAACTCTTCGGCATTGGCCTCCGCCTCGTCGAGGATGCCCAGGCGGGGCAGGTCGCGGATGATCTCGCGCTCCCCCTGCCGAAGCAGGGCCTGGCGCTCCTGGTCGCTGAAGCGCTGGCGGAAGCCGGTGATGTCCTCGTATTCGAGGCGTATCTCTTCCGGGGGGATGTTGATGGACAGGACGGTGGCGTGCGGGAGGGTCAGGGTGACGGAGCGGGACTGCTCGTCCACGACGATCTGCTCGCTCTGCAGGCGGGCGAGGTTGATGCCGGCTTTGAGCCGGGCGGTGCATGAGAAGAGGATGCGGCGGTTGCCGATCTTGAACCATTCGCCCTCGTCGCGGGCCTTGACGGCCTTGCGCACGGTGTACTCGACCGTACCCAGTTCGGCGGTGGCGCGGAGCTGCTCGATACGCGTGGTGAGGCTGTCCTGCAGCGAGCCTTGCGGACGGCAGGCGGGCAGCAGGAGGGCCAGGACGGCGATCAGGGGCAGCAACTTTCTCATACGGCGGGCTCGGCGGGGGTTTCCGGGGCGGGGGTTTCGGGACTGCCGCCCAGCCATTCGTCGAGCCGGCGGGCAGCGGCGGAGAGACCCTCGATGGTGGTGTCCTTGGACAGGGCGAGGAAGGATTTGACGGCGTCCAGCATCGCCTGGCGGCGAACCTTGGCGCCGGCCTTGCCGGAGAGGGCTGCGGAGCCTTCGCGCAGGCAGGCGAGAGCGACGTGGCCGATGCGCAGCGATAGCAGGGTGTTGGCCGTGCCGTCCACCAGCGAACGGGTGACCGTGCCCACGAGCGGAATCTTGGAAAGGGCGCTGAGGTGCAGCATTTCCGGGTCCACCTCCACCTTGTCGAGCGTATCGGAGAGGTAGTAGCTGAAGAGCGAGGTGGCGAGGATGCGGGTGTAGAGTTTGCCCAGCTGGCCCCAGGTGGGACGATAGCCCGAACAGCGGATCACGTCCGCGATCATACGGCAGTTGATCACCAGCGAGGTGATGGCGTCGATCCGCCCGGTCTGGGCGACCGTGGTCACGAGGAAGACGGTCTTGGCCCATTGGTTGATGTGCTGTTTGGCCTTGTCGAAACGGCGGTCCAGTTCTGTCTGGATGATGCCGCGCAGCTCCGGGAGGTCGTAGAAATTATCCACCTGCGCGAGCAGGTCCCGGCGGTGGTCGGCGGCTTCCTCGGGGGTCAGGTCGCCGAGGTTGTCGGCGAGCGAGCGGGCGAAGTCCTTGAGTTCGGCGCGGAGTTCGGGGGAGTCCTGGACGGTGTTGTCGACGGAGAGTTTGGGGAAGGGCTTCGCGAGCAGGATGCGGCAGCTGGGGATCACGACCAGCCACACCAGGGCGCCGAGCAGCAGCAGGTAGAATACCCAGGAGAGCACGGGCGAGGCCCCGGCGAGTTTGTCGCCGATGGTGATGGCGTTGCCTGCCAGCAGGATCACGAGGATGAGCGAGAGGCATACGAGCAGCGAGAGCACGGTTTTCTTCATATCTCAGATTAGATGATGATGTCTTTGAGTTGGCGCTGGAGGGCCTCCAGGGTGTCCAGCAGGGCTTCGTCCTGCGGGCTGATCATCCGCTGGAGCGGAGCGGAGAAGCGTTCGCGGATCTGGGCGAGGTAGTTCTGCTCCATCCGGCCGATCTCGGAGGTGAGCATGCGCTTGAGGTTCTGGATGGTGCGGTTGTCGGGGTCGCCGTAGAAATAATGTTCCATGTTGGCGACGGCTTCGCGCACGGCTTCCGGCTTGAGCGGGAAAAGCGAGGGGCGGATGAAGCGGCGGACCTTGTCCTCGGGGATATTCTGTTCCGTGCGAGCGCGGACTTCGTCCAGGGGCGGGAGCGGGGGAATCGGCTCGCCGAGGGCGGCGTTGACGGCGTCCAGGCTGTCGCGCATCTTGTCGGAGAAATGGCGGTGGAGGCGGCTGGTGAGCTTTTCGTCCACATCGAAGAGGAAGGAGGCGAGGATCTCCTTGAGCAGGGCGAGGCTCTCTTTGCCGGACATGGACTTGTTGACCATGCTCTTGGCGAGGGTCTTGAAGAGGGAGCGGTCAGCGTCTTCGGAGATGTTGCCGATGATGGTGTCGTATTCGCTCTGCGAGAGGGCGAGGGACTTGTCCAGGGCATCTATGTGCTGCTCCAGGGCCTGCCGGTCCGCGCGCCGCGCGTCCAGTTCCTGCACGCGCGCCCAGATCTTCTTGACAAGTTCGTCGCGGAGGTGGTCGGTGCGCTCCAGGCAGCGCTCCAGGCGCTGGCTGCCGATGCGGGAGGTGATCTTGTCGTAGAGGCGGTCTTCGACGAGTTCGAATTCGCGCCGGGCCTCCTCCAGGGCTTCTTCGCAGCCCGGCCGGGCGCCGCCCCGGAGGGCGTCGGTGACCATGCCGAGGTTGATGCAGCTGACGTAGTCGGGTTCGATGTTGAAGCCCTTGCGTTTGATCTCCTCGTATTCGCTCTTGCTCTGGCGTTCCACCTCGGCGCGGCGGACTTCCGGGTCCTGCCACCAGGTGGCGTCGAAGATGTTGTGGATCAGATAGACGGGCACGGAGCCGTTGTATTCACGGAGCTTGTCGAGGTATTCGCCGGTGGTCACGTTGAAGGCCGACACGGAACTGTGGACGAACAGGATCAGGTCCACGCGGCGGGACATGGCGTCGTAGAGCGAACTGGAGAGGTTGATGCGGTTGCCGTCGAAGCCGGGCATGTCCGCGAGGAAGATCTTGCCGCTGTCCGTACCCCGGAGCATTTTGCTGCCGGGGGTGGTGATGGCCGTGATGACGGAGTTGTCCTGGCGGTTGTAGGACGGGGCGATGTAGGCTTCGATATTCTCGTCGCTGAGGGGGTAGGATTCGCGGGTGAGGTGCTCGCGCAGTTCGGCGTCGTCTTCCACGATGCCCCGCAGCTTGTCGATGATCAGGTCGAGGTCTTTCTCTTTGCGGGATTCTTCTTTGGAGGTGTAGATTTCGATGGCGGGTTCGGCGTCCGCTTCTACGCTGGAGATGATGGTGGGGCGCAGGGTGCATTCGAGTTTGTCCGTGGGGCTTACGTAGCGGTGCGCCAGCAGGTTGACCAGCGTGGACTTGCCCGACTTGACCGGGCCGACCACCAGCATGATGAAGGAGCCGTGGCGGTACTCCATCGAGCGCCGGGCGAGGCGCTGGAGCGCGGACGCGATCTCCTCGTCGCCTGCCAGGCGGTCCCGGTAGGTTTCGTTGAGGCCCTTCAGCAGGGCGGAGATCGCCTCAAGTTTCTTTTCGTTCGTCGTTGCCATAGTCGTCAAAGTATGCCAAATTAGGAAAAACCCCGAAAAAAAACAAATCCCCTGCGAAACTCGTACCACCCGCCACCGGCGCTCTTCCCTCCCTTGGCCGGGGATCTCCTTTGTGCGGGGTGTTCCAGACCACGATTCTCACCCCGGCGGGGAGACTGGATGCGCCACCCGTTTTCGCGTGCCAAGCAATTGTTTTATAATTAATTAGATGCGAAAACTCGGGTATCGTTTTCGAATACCCGAGTTTTCAGTTCTTGCTCAGAATCAACACATTCCTTGGCACGCTATTTTGCCGCCAGACGGCGGCGGTGCTTGGGCGAGTCGCTGCCTCGCGAGGCGGTTCTCAGACCGCCCCCGCTCGCCCGATTCCCGGAACCTACAGACAGAAAACAGCCTTGATCCTGTCCGGCCCCTCAAAATTGATGACCTTCAGACAGCCAGAGGCCATATACCTGTCCGTAAGTCGAAAATAAACACCCTGCAGACAGAAAGAAGGCTGTATTCTGTCTGAAAATCCCGTAAGGTTCTTATTTGACATGGAGGGTGGCCCGGGCCACCCCCATTTTCCGGGCCACCCGGATTATCTCTGGATGGGGTTGACTCATCTTTTAGACAGGTGTCCAGAAAATCACCGTCTGGTGCAAAAAAACTGTACACCTATACCCTCAAACAGCCGATTTCAGCCTCCAAGCCCGACAGGTGTACAAGAATATAGCGTACAACGGCGTTTTTGGGGACACCTGTTTCTGGAATGGGATAAAGCGGTATAGGATGAGAAGGAGATCCCCGATCAGGTCGGGGATGACGGAAAAGGGGCTGGGGAGTTTATCAGCAGGGGGATAACCATTTATGGGGATAGTCGGGCGGGAATGGAAATCCTCATCTTTTGGGATTTTTTGTCTTCAGCGAATCGTGTACTTTTGCGTGGTTTGATTATTCACAAAAATCCTACAGATATGAAGAGAATCATCCTCTTTGCAGCCCTGATGCTGCTCGCCGGAATGGCGAATGCCCGTGTGGTCGAGAAGACCTTTACCGTCCGCGGTCACTGCGGAATGTGCAAGAACCGTATCGAAACCGCCGCAAAGGGCGTCGAGGGCGTCCAGGCTGCGACCTACGACCTTCCCGGCCAGGCGCTCACCCTCACCTATGACACCCGCAAGACTTCCCCGCGCAAGGTTCAGAAACGCATCGCGGCCCTGGGCTATGACGCCGGCAAGATCAAGGCTCCCCAGGAGGCCTACGACCGCCTGGAAGACTGCTGCAAATACCGCGAAATCGACGGCATCAACGACCACGCCCACGGCGAAGGGCACCACCACGCGGAATAACCCCGCCGCCCTTGGGCACGTCGCCGCCCTGTCATCCTGAGCGAAGCGAGGGATCTATCTCTCCCCGTGGTTAAAGGTCCAGGTTCGGGACCGTTAACGACAGCACCCTTCCTTGCAGACTCCTTATAGCGGGCTGGCGCTGCGGATGACATCGGCCAGGAGCCTGATGCCGGGTTCCATGCGGGCGGTGTCGAGGAAGGAGAAGTTGAGGCGCATGGTGTTGCGGTGCGAGCCGTCAGGGTAGAAGAAGGAGCCTGCGACATAGGCGACGCCGGCGGTGAGGGCTCGGTCGTAAAGTGCGACGGTGTCGAAGCCTTCCGGCAGGGTCACGAATAGAAACAGGCCGCCTTCCGGATGCGTCCAGGACACCCCAGCGGGCATATATTTCTCCAGCAACGCGAGCATCTTGTCACGCTTTCCGCGGTACAGGGCGATGCTCTTCTGCAGGTTGGCGTCGAGCGCGCCGCTGCCCATGAACTCCGCGGCGAGGTACTGGTCGAGGATGGGCGGGCAGAGGTCCAGCGACTGCTTGCAGACATAGACCTTGTCCAGCAGTTCCTCCGGCCCGAACATCCAGCCCAGGCGGAAGCCCGGGGCGAAGACCTTGGAGAAGGTCCCCAGGTGCAGGGTGCGTTCGGGCGCGAGGGAATAGATGGTCGGCACGGGCTCCCCGCTGTAGCGCAGTTCCCGGTAGGGGCAATCCTCCACGATCAGGAAATCGTGTTCGCGCGCCAGGGCCACCAGCGCCTCCCGCTGCTCCAGGTCCATCGTCTCGCCGCTCGGATTCTGGAAATCCGGAATCACATAGCAGAACTTCACCTTCGAGAAATCGTCCCCGATGTCCTCAAAGGTCCGGACATCGGCGCGGTAGGAGCGGAAGGACTGCAGGGCGCCGAGGTAGGTGGGCGCGGAGGTCAGCACCACGTCGCCCGGATCGGCGAGCACCCGCGTGCACACATCAATCCCCTGCTGCGAGGAAGTCGTGATCTGCACCCGCTCCATCGGCACGCCATAGCGCGCCGAAATCACCTCCCGGAGCTCCGTCAGTCCCTGCGTGGCCCCGTACTGCAGGGCCTTGGCGCCATAGCGGTCCAGCACCTGCGCGCTGATGCGGCGCACGTCGTCGATGGGGAAGGTCGCCGCGTCGGGATAGCCGCCGGCGAAAGAATAGATGGACGCGAGATCGACCTTCTTGAAGATTTCGCGCACCGGGGAACGCAGGAACGACCCGACGTCCGCCGAGAAGAATTTATCGTATTTCATCCGCGGGTCCTGTCAAGTAAACATCTGTAAAACAATCCCTTCCGACGCAGAACTCCACCCCCAGCCGCGCAATCCGCGCCTGGATGCGATACTGGACCGTCCCGTCGGCGCCTGCGCGCACGGGCGTCGTGGAGAGCGGAGCGGATGCCTGCGAGGCGGATGCGTGCGTGAGCGTCGTGGAGCCGGGGCGACCAAGTATTTGCCGGGCACTTTTTGCGTGCCCGGCAAAACTTGGTCCCCAGGCGCGCTGGGAAGCATCCGCCTCCAAGTAAGCCGCGATCGCCGAGGCGGTGATGCCGGTGCCGCAGGCGAGCGTCTCCCCCTCGACCCCCTTCTCAAACGTCCGCACCCGCAACGTCCCGTCAGAATCGACCGACACGAAATTGGCATTCGCCCCCACAGGCGCGAAAACCGGATCCCAACGCGCCCGGCGCCCTTCTTCCTCTATATCGACGAGTTCCACATCCGGCATGAAACGCACGAAATGCCGCGTCCCGGTGTCCACGAACCAGCCGTCCAGCGCCGGATGGAACGTATGTACGTCGATCATCCGCAGGCGCACCGTCTTGCAGTCCCCCGCCCGCGCGAGGATCTCCCCGGTATGCTCCCCGTCCGCAGCCGAGAAGCGGAACACGCCGCCCGCCGCGGGCCGGATGCCCAGCGCATCCGCGAACGCCACGATGCAGCGCCCGCCGTTGCCGCACATCATTCCGCCGGAGCCGTCGGGATTGTAGAACTCCATCCGGAAATCCTGCTCCGGATCGTCCGTCAGGATCATCAGCCCGTCCGCGCCGATCCGGCCGTCCGCGGCGGCAAAACCGCTGCGCCGGTCGCACAGGGCAGAGATCCGCTCCGGCGTCCGGAAATCGGAGACATCCTCCTTCCGGCCATCCAGGACCACGAAATCGTTGCCTGCGCCCGAGTATTTATGGAGCTGCACCATCAGCGGAGCATATCTTCGAGGGTCACGGAGCCGGAGGTCTTCTCGTCGCGGTATTTGACGATGACCGGGCAGTAAAGCGACACCCCGGAGCCGGCCGCGGCCCCGTGGCGTACCGGCTTGCTGCCGGACACCACCACGGCGCCGCGCGGCACGACCACGCGCCCCGCCTCGTTGCGCGGCAGGAATTCGCCCTTGGTGGCGTCGAACAGGGCCGTGGAGGAGGTGATGATCACGCCGGAGGCGATCACGGCGCCCTCCTGCACGATGGTGCCCTCGTAGATGCCGCAGTTGCCGCCCACGAAGGCGCCGTCCTCGATGATGGTCGGGAGGGCCCCCGCCGGCTCGAGCACGCCGCCGATCTGGGTGGAAGCGGAAATGTGGATATTCTTGCCCACCTGGGCACAGGAGCCGATGGTCACGTGGCTGTCCACCATCGTGCCGCTGTCCACGTACGCGCCCACGTTGATATAAGCCGGTGGCATCACAATGGCACCAGGGGCCACATAGGCGCCGCGGCGGATGCTCGTCCCGCCCGGGACGATGCGCACGCCGTCTTCCGCACGGAATTGCCGCACGGGGAAGGTCGCCTTGTCAAAATAGGAGAACTGTCCCTGGGACATATCCGTGACCGCGCCGAGCTTGAAGCCCGCGAGGATCACTTCCTTGACCCACTGGTTGACCCGCCAGACCCCGTCCACCTTCTCGGCGACGCGCAGGGTGCCGGCCTCCAGGGCCGCCATCACCTCGTTGAATTTCTCTATCGTTACTTCCATAATTCGCTTAACACTTTTTGCATCAATACTTTGGTCGTCTCTGAAGCCGGGGCGAGCGGCAGGCGAACCGTATCGCCCATCAGGCCCAGCTGCGCGAGCGCAGCTTTGGCCGGAATCGGATTGGACTCCACGAAACAGGCCTTGAACAGCGGGAAGAGGCGGTGGTGCAGGGCGCGGGCACGCGCCAGTTCGCCGCGCTCCAGGGCCTCGACCATCTGGGCCACCTCCACCGGGGCGATGTTGGACGCCACGGACACAACACCGTGGGCGCCCGTGGCCATCAGGGCGAGGGTCAGGTCATCGTCGCCGCTGAGCACAGCGAAGTCCTCCGGGGCGCGCCGCAGGATTTCGCTGACCTGGGCGTAATTGCCGGAGGCCTCCTTGATGCCCCGGATGTTGGGAACCTCCTCCGCGAGGCGGATCACCGTGTCCGGCAGCATATTGGCTCCGGTGCGGCCCGGGACGTTGTAGATGATGACCGGCAGGGCGGTCTCGGCCGCCACGGCCTTAAAGTATTCATACTGGCCCTGTTGGGTCGGTTTGTTGTAGTAAGGTACCACCACCAGCAGCGCATCCGCGCCGAGTGGCTCCAGCAGGCGGATGTTCTCAAGCGTCCCGGTGAGGCTGTTCACCCCCACGCCGGGCATCAAGGGCAGGCCCTTCGCGTGCTCCTTGACCACCTGGTAGATCGCGGTCTTCTCCCCGGCGGACAGGGTCGGGGTCTCCCCGGTCGTGGCGATGGGGACAAGGAAATGTACCCCCGCGGCGACCTGCCGGTCTACCAGGGAGGCGTAGGCTTCATAATCCACGGCACCGTCCGGGGTGAACGGGGTCACCATCGCCGTACCGCATCCGTGCAAAACAAGTTTATCCATTGGTTAATTATTTCAAAATCAAGTCTTTGAATTCATGGACACCGGGGGTGGTTTTGGTGAGGAGGGCGGCGTCGACCGCGCCCTCGGCGAAACCCTGGCGGGAGAAGGCTTCGTGGGTGAAGCTGAGACGGTCGACACCGGAGGTGAAGGTCGCCGTGTGGGTACCGGGGACTTCCCCGATGCGCTGTGCGCCGATCTCGGGCAGTTCGCCCAGCGCCCCCTCAATCAGGGCGGCGATGCTCTTGGCGGTGCCGCTGGGGGCGTCGAGCTTGTGGATGTGGTGGATTTCCTCCACGTGCGGGGTATAACCGTGGCCCCGGAGCACCTCGCAGCTGCGCTCGATGCCGGCAAAGAGGGCAAGCACGCCCACGGAGAAGTTGGACCCCCAGATCATGGGGGTACCGGCCGCCTCGAAGGCGGCGAAGACCTCCTCCTTGATGTCGTACCAGCCGGTGGTGCCGACCACGACGGCCTTGAACTTGGCGGCGAGGGTCGGGTAGTTGGCGCGGAAGGCGGCCGGGGTGGTGAAGTCGATGCAGACGCACTCCCGCGCCACTTCCTCCGGGACGGCGCACACGTCTTCGGTGGCGCACTCGAGGGGAATGCCGCGGCGCTGCAAGACCGCTTCGACCATGTGGCCCATCTTGCCGTATCCGCTGATAATCACTTTCATAAGGCAGTCACTGTTTCGAATATACTAACGTAATTGGTAATGGCTTGTTCGAGGTCCGCGAAGGCGAGGAACTCGTCGTCGCGGTGGGCTACCGTGATGGAGCCCGGGCCGCAGATGATCTTCTGCGCGAAACCCGTCAAGTGCGGGGCGTCGCTGCCGAAGGCGACGCTCTTGGCCGGGAATCCCGGCAGGGTGACATACTTCGCCGGGGCGTCCCCGCCGATCTCAGTAACCTGCAGTGTATCGGAAGCGTGTGCGCGCATCCAGGAGCAGACCGCCGCGTCGGTGGCGAAGGTGGTACGGAAATACAGCCGGCAGCGCAGCTCCGGGCTGAGGATGTTCTGGGGATTGTCGCTGTGCAGTTCCCCGACATTCCAGGTGGTCGGACCGAGAAGTGTATCCTCCGGGAAGGCGGCGGCGCGCAGCTCGTTCATGAAGTCAACGAACAGCTCCACGGCGCTCTGCCCGTGCTCCGGATAGCCGGAGTGGAAGGGGCGTCCCAGGAAACGCAGATCGAAGCGCTTGGTGCCCTTGGAGGCGCTCACGAGACAGTTGTCCGTGGGCTCTCCCACCACCAGCAGGGGTGCGCGGAAGGGTGTCCGGGAGAAGGCCTTGGCGCCCCAGGAACCCGTCTCCTCCCCGCTCAGGATGAGCAGGGCCATCCCCGTACGGCCCGCCTCGGCGAGCCGCCGGCAGGCGCGGTACATCGCGTAGAACTGCCCCTTGGCGTCGCAAGTGCCGCGCCCGCAGACCCGGTCCTCCAGGAAGGTCGGGGGAATATAGGGCGGGACGGTGTCCATATGGGAACAGAAGACCACGCGGGGCTCGTCTCCCCAGCGCAGCAGCAGGTCGAGGGTGCCGTCGCCGACTTCGAAGGTCTCCACGGAAGGGGCCTCCAGATGGGCGGCGAGCCACTCCCCCAGTTCGCGTTCGCGGCCGGAGGTGGAGTCGAAGGAGAGGATCTGGCGGAAGAGTTCCATATTACATCAGGATGTCTTTGATGATGCCGGTGGCGGCCAGGCGGACGCCCTCGCCCGCGCCCTTGATCACGAGCGGTGCGGAATACTCACTGCGGACCACGATCACGTTCTCCGTGCCGCTGATCCGGTAGAAAGGGCTCTCGGGGTCCACGCGCTGCATCTTGATCTCCGCGCGGTAGCCCAGGCGGGCGGCGGGGTCGCGGCGCAGCGAGGCCACGAAACGCTGGCGCTGCGCGGCTGCGTCGAGTTCGGCCTCGCGGGCGATGAACTGCGGCTCGCAGGCGACCAGGCGCCGGTAGAACTCGTCCAGCGGGCAGTCGAAGAACTCGGGCCCGAGCATCGGGGAGATCTCCACGTCCTCGGCCTCCAGGGGTACGCCGGCCTCGCGGGCGAGGATGAGCAGTTTGCGCAGGACATCCTTGCCGCCGAGGTCGGTGCGGGGGTCGGACTCGGTCAGGCCCTCGTCCTGGGCGCGGCGCAGGAGGGTGGCGAAGCTCTCGCCGCGTTCGCCGTCGTAGGCCGTGATGATGGCGTTGAGCGTGCAGGAGATCACGGCTTCGATGGACTCGATGCCGTCGGAGCAATTGGCGTCGCTGGCGAGGGATTCCAGAATCGGGAGGGCGTTGCCCACCGTGGTGTCGTAGCGGAAGAAGACGCCGTTCTGGCGCGCCTCCGTCTTGAGGGCGGCGTACTGCACATAGGGCAGCGCCAGGCTGCGGCGGTTGGAGGTCACGATGCCCAGCGCACCGCGGAAGAGTTCGGCGTAGCGGCGGTGCAGGAAATGGTCGTCCGTGCAGTCCACGAACACGCTGCCGCGCGGGGCTGCGGCGAGCACGGCGTCAATGAAAGCGCCGTCTGCCGCGCTCTGGCCGGCCGAGAGGCGCGCGTCGGCCTCCCCGGGCGGGATGCCCCGAAGGTCCACGACGAAACGGCGGCTGTCCGAGAGGCCCGCAATGCGGATGGAGCGGCCGCGCCGGCGCTCGATCCGCGCGGCGCTGAGCCCGATCAGGCGCACCAGTTCGTGGCCCACGGCCCCGTAGCCGGCGATGAAGACCGGGATGACGGTCACGCGCCGATGCTCGAAGAACTCGTGGTGGATGGCGCCCACGGCGGCCTGCTCCACGGTCGGGCGGACCCGGATGAAGAAGCAGTCTCCCTCGCCCGTGACCTCGCCCAGGGGCTGGATGCCGGCCTCGGCGAGCGCCGACAGGATGCGTCCGGCGGCGGTGGAGCGGGAACTGACGGCTTCGCCGACCAGGCAGACCACCGCCTCGCCCCGTTCGGGTACGCTCCGGCTGGTTACGCCCATCCAGGCGCCTTCCGGCACGGGCGGGCGGCCGGACACAAGGGTCCCGGGATGCCTGGGGTCGAAGGTGTTGCGGATGCTGAAGGCGATGCCGGCCTTCATCGCCGGCCCGACGGTCGGCGCGTAGAGGACCTTGGCGCCGTTCTCGGCCAGGGAGAGGGCGGCCCGGTAGGAAATGTCGGGGATGGTCACGGCGGCGGGGACGACCTTGGGGTTGGCCGTCATCAGGCCCGGCACGTCGGTCCAGATCTCAAGCACGGAAGCCCCGGCGCCGGCGGCGAACAGCGCGGCGCTGTAGTCGGAGCCGCCGCGGCCGAGGGTGGTCACGCAGCCGTTCTCGTCCGAGGCGATGAAGCCCGGGGCCACGAAGAGCTGCACCTCGGGCGCTGCCTGCACGGCGGCGCGGATGCGCGAATAGGTCTGCTCCTCGTCCACGGCCCCATCCCGGGTGCGCACGAGCTCACGGGCGTCCAGCCACTGCGTGGAAAAGCCCTCGCAGGCGGCCTTGTACGCCAGGATCCGGGTGGAGAAGAGTTCGCCGAAGCTCACGCAGGCTTCGGGCTCCGCCGCGGCGAGTTCGGAGAAGAGTCCATCCAGTTCGGCGTACATCCGCTCGCGCTCGGCCCCGGTGAACAGGCGCCGGGCGATAGCGCGGTGCCGGCGGCGCAGCGCTTCGATCTGCTGCGTCCTGCGTTCGGAGTCGGCCGTCGCGCCGATCTCGATCAGCGCGTCGGTGCAGCCGCTGATAGCGGAACTGACCAGGATCACCCGGTCCCGCGCCGCGGCGTCGAGCACGATGTCGAGCACCCGCGACATACGGGTGGCATCCGCGACCGAACTTCCTCCGAACTTGAGTACCTGCATAGCCTAGATTCTGGTGATACGGGCTCCGAGCGCGCCCAGGCGGCTCTCGATGTCCTCGTAGCCGCGGTCGATCTGCTCGATGTTGTCGATGGTGGAGGTGCCCTTGGCGGACATCGCCGCCAGGAGCATCGCGATGCCGGCGCGGATGTCCGGAGAGGTCATCCGGCCCGCCTTGAGGCTGATTTTGTGATCGTGGCCGATCACCACGGCGCGGTGCGGGTCGCAGAGGATGATCTGCGCCCCCATGTCGATGAGCTTGTCCACGAAGAACAGGCGGCTCTCGAACATCTTCTGGTGGATGAGCACGCTGCCCTTGCACTGCGTGGCCACGACGAGCAGCACGCTCAGCAGGTCCGGGGTCAGGCCCGGCCAGGGTGCGTCCGCGAGGGTCATGATGGAGCCGTCGATGAACGATTCGATCTCATAACTCTGCTGCGAGGGGATGTAGATGTCGTCGCCCCGCTGCTCGAGCTTGACGCCCAGGCGCCGGAAGCATTCCGGGATGATGCCGAGGTTATCCCAGGAGACGTCCTTGATGGTAAGTTCGCTCTGGGTGATGGCGGCCATCCCGATGAAGGAGCCGACCTCGATCATATCCGGAAGAATCGTGTGCGTGGCCCCGTGCAGGGCGCGCACGCCCCGGATGGTGAGCAGGTTGGAGCCGATGCCCTCGATCCGCGCACCCATCGAGACGAGCAGTTTGCAGAGTTGCTGTACGTAGGGTTCGCAGGCGGCGTTGTAGATGGTGGTGGTACCCTCGGCGAGGGTCGCGGCCATGATGATGTTGGCCGTACCCGTGACGGAGGCCTCGTCCAGCAGCATATAGCATCCCTTCATCGAACGGCCCGAGGAGAGGTTATAGGCCCGCTTGCCGGTGTCGTAGGCGCATTTGGCGCCCAGGCGCATAAAGCCCTCGATGTGGGTGTCCACCCGCCGGCGGCCGATCTTGTCGCCGCCCGGTTTGGGGAAGAAGGCGGAGCCGAAACGGGCGAGCAGCGGACCCACGACGAGCACGGATCCGCGCAGCTTCGCGCATTTTGCCACGAAGTCGGCGCTGCGGATGTAGAACTCGTTGACGTGGTTCGCCGTGAAGGTGTAAACCCCCTTGTCGACGCGCTCGACGTTCACCCCGATTCCGCGCAGCAGCTCGATGAGGTTCTTGACGTCCAGGATCTCCGGGACATTGGAGATCGTGACCGGTTCGGCGGTGAGAAGTACGGCGCTGATAACCTCCAGGGCCTCGTTTTTCGCGCCCTGGGGGGTGATTTCGCCGTGCAGGCGGTGACCGCCTTCGATGACAAAACTGCTCATATATGATCCACTTCCGGGTGCAGGGTGACGCCGAAGCGCTCCTGTACCCCGTTGACAATTCGTTGTTCGAGGGCGAGGACATCCTCCGGAGAGGCCTCGCCGCTCTGGTTGACCAGCACGAGCGGCTGTTTGGGCCAGACCGCCGCGCCGCCCTGCACCGCCCCTTTGAAGCCGCACTGGTCGATCATCCAGGCGGCCGGCACCTTCACCGTGCCGTCCGGCAGGTCGAAGTGCGGGGCGCTCCCGTCTGGGGAGATGCGCACAAAGTCTTCCCGGCTCACGACCGGGTTCTTGAAGAAACTGCCCGCGCTGCCGATCTCGTCGGGGTCGGGGAGTTTCTGGCGCCGGATGTGGATGATGGCTTCGCGTACCTCCTGGGGCGTGACGCAATCCCGGCCTCCGAGCGCCTCGCGGACCCCCTTGTAGTCCAGCCGGGGGCCGCTTTTGCGCGACAGGCGGAAGAGCACGCTCGTGATGACGTAGCGCCCCTTCATCTCCGGCTGTTTGAAGAGGGAGTCGCGGTAGCCGTAGCGGCATTCCTCGCGGGAGAAACGGACTTTCCTGCGCTCCTGCAGGTCGAAGGCCACCACCCCGGAGAGGATGTCTTTCACCTCCACGCCGTAGGCCCCGATGTTCTGGACGGCCGCGGCGCCCACCTCGCCCGGGATGAGTGAGAGATTCTCGGCGCCCCAGAGGCCGTGGCGGCAGGTCTCGGCGACGAAATGGTCCCACACCACGCCCGCACCCACCATCACCGGGACCTCGTCCAGGCCCATGTCCACGTACTTGATGTACTCGATGTTGGAGTGCAGCACCGTGCCCGGGAAATCCTTGGTGAACAGCAGGTTGCTGCCCGCGCCGATGTGCAGCAGCGGGCGGGGGAGGCGGTCGAAATTGAGCCCCTCCAGTTCTTTCAGCGTCTCGTACTCGACATAGCACGAACAGCGCACCTTCATCCGGAAGGTGTTCTGCGCGGAGAGGTCGTAGTCCAACTGTATCCTCACGGTTGCGGTTCGGTGTAGGTGGAAGACAAGAAGAGTTCGTCCAGCTGCACCTGGTCGATCCGGGACGGGGAGTCGATCATCACGTCGCGGCCCTGGTTGTTCTTCGGGAACGCGATGTAGTCGCGGATCGTCTCCTGCCCGCCGAAGAGGGCGCAGACGCGGTCGAAGCCGAACGCCAGGCCGCCGTGGGGCGGGGCGCCGAACTTGAAGGCGTTGATGATGAAGCCGAACTTGTATTCGGCGTCCTCCTTGCTGATGCCGAGCACCTCGAACATCCGCTCCTGCATCGCGGCCTCGTGGATACGGATGGACCCGCCGCCGAGTTCCGTGCCGTTGAGCACGAAGTCGTAGGCATTGGCGCAGACGCGCTCCAGGTCCTCCTTCTTGTCGGAATAGAACCACGGCTCGTGCTCCGGCTTCGGGGCCGTGAAGGGGTGGTGCATCGCGTAGAAGCGGCCGTCCTCCTCGCTCCATTCCAGGAGCGGGAAGTCCACGATCCACAGCGGAGCGAAGACCTTGGGGTCCCGCAGGCCCAGGCGGCCGCCCATCTCGATGCGCAGCACGCCCAGCTGGGTCTGCGTCTTGCGCTTGGGGCCGCAGAGGATGAGGACCAGGTCACCCGGCTTGGCTTCGCAGGCCGCGGCGACGGCTTTCAGCTGCTCCGGCGTGTAGAACTTGTCCACGCTGGACTTGAAGGAGCCGTCGGGGTTGCATTTGAGATAGACCAGGCCCTTGGCGCCCACCTGCGGGCGCTTGACCCATTCGGTCAGCTCGTCGAGCTGCTTGCGGGTATATTCCGCGCAGCCCGGGACGGCGATGCCGCCGATGTACGCCGCACCGTCGAAGACGGAGAAGCCGCAGCCCTGCACGAGCGGGGTGAGCTCGTGGATCGTCATCCCGAAGCGGATGTCCGGCTTGTCGGAGCCGTAGCCGTCCATTGCGTCATACCAGCTCATCCGCGGCAGCGGGTCGGGGATCTCCACGCCGAGGGTGTTCTTGAACATCCGGCGCATCATCCCTTCGAAAGTGTTCAGGACATCTTCCTGCTCCACGAAGGACATCTCGCAATCGATCTGCGTGAACTCCGGCTGGCGGTCTGCGCGCAGGTCTTCGTCGCGGAAGCAGCGGACGATCTGGAAGTAGCGGTCATAGCCCGCGACCATCAGCAGCTGCTTGAAGGTCTGGGGGCTCTGCGGGAGGGCGTAGAAGGTGCCCGGGTTCATCCGGGACGGCACCACGAAGTCGCGGGCGCCTTCCGGGGTGGACTTGATCAGGTATGGGGTCTCGATCTCCATGAAGCCCTGGGCGTCCAGGTAGGAGCGGATCTCCTGCGCGAGGCGGTGGCGCAGGGCGAGGGCGCGCTGCAGGGGCGGGCGCCGCAGGTCGAGGTAGCGGTAGCGGGCGCGGAGGTCTTCGCCGCCGTCGCTCTGCTCCTCGATGGTGAAGGGCGGGGTCACGGATTTATTGAGGATGCGCAACTCCGAGAGCCGGATCTCGATCTCGCCGGTGGGCATCTTGGGGTTCTTGTTCTCCCGCTCCACCACCTCGCCCGTGACCTGGACGACGTATTCGCGGCCCAGGCCGGAGGCGGCTTCCACGAGTGCGGGGTCGGCATCCGCCTCCACGACCAGCTGGGTCAGGCCGTAGCGGTCGCGCAGGTCGATGAAGGTCATGCCGCCAAGTTTGCGGGATTTCTGCACCCATCCCGCGAGGGTCACTGTCTTGCCTTGGTCGGCGAGGCGAAGCTCGCCGCAAGTGTGGGTTCTGTACATAGTTGAGGATCTATTATTCCAATCTACAAATTTAACAAAAAAAAGCGATCCCCATACGGGGACCGCTTATTTGTTGGCGGGAGGAATGCCTAGCGGCGCTTGATGTCCCACTTGGCGTTGTCGTTGTTGAAGTCGAACTTCGCCAGGGTGGGGGTGCTGTCGGCGACGGAGTAGAGGCAGAATTTCTCAGGATGGTGGCAGCCCGGGATGGCCTTGGGCGCGATGCGCCAGGTGCCGTCGATCAGCTGCTCGATCTTCCAGAGCTGCTCGTCGGCGCCGGTGAACTCCGGCACGGTGGTCAGTTCGTGGCCTTCCGCCGCGGCGAGGGCCCGCTTGGTGCCTTCGATCACGATCTTGTAGTAGGGACCGCCGAGATAGCCGCCGGCCTCGGGCACGGCCTCGATCGTCCATTTCTGGTGCGGACGGGCCATGTAGTCATTGGCGCGCACGGGGATTTCGCCCTCCGGCCAGCCGCCGATCACGTCCGCGAGTTTCTGGTCCTCGATCACCACGACGGTGTCGTCCTGGCGGCCGAAGAAGCCGCGCATGCCGCCCTGGGCGCGGACGAAGTCCACGGTGAGCTCAAGCGCGTAGCCGCGGCGGCGGGAGAGGATCTTGTAGCCTCCGTCCGCGAGGATCTCGCCGGCTTCCGGCCAGCCGTCTTTCCAGATGATCGGACGGATGGCGAGGGTGCTGCGGCCGCTGAGGTCCAGGTCGGCTTCCCAGTGGAAGGACATCTTCTCGACCCCGGGCTCCACGATGTAGCGGCCGAAGTGACCGGCGCCGAAACGGCGCTCCTCGGCTGCGACGACCATCTTGCCGCCGCCCTGGAGCATATCGCGGCCCACGTTGTCAAGGAAGGGACCGAAGGGGTTGCGGGAGCGTCCGACGACGATGTTGTAGGTGGAGTTGACCCCGTCGCAGCAGGTGCCGTGGGTGCCGAGCAGGTAGTACCAGCCGTCGCGGTACATCATCGTGGAAGCCTCGCAGTCGATGGCCACGTCGATGTCGCGGGCGCCGGCGAGGCGGCCGCCCGTCTTGGGATCGAGCTCGACCATGCGGATGTTGCCGAAATAGGTGCCGAAGGTGCAGAAGAGACGGCCGTTGGGATCCATCAGGAAGCCCACGTCGATGGCGTCGCAGTCTTCATCCACCTCGGAATGGGCCACCTCGACGGGCTCCGTGTAGGCGAAGTCCGGGGAGTCCGGATCGAGGGTCTTGTTCCACATCGTCAGGATGCGGCCGGCGTGTCCGCCGCCCAGGCCGCCGCCCGTGGCGCTGTAGCCCACGAGATAGCGGTCGCCGATCTTGATGGCGTCAGGCGCGGCGCCGCCGCCGGGGCGAACGGCCCCGCTCTGCCAGGTCCAGCCGTCGGCGGAGATCAGGCCGCCGCCACCGGTGCCGAAGGTGTAGTATTTGCCGCCGCACTCGACGATTGTGGACGGGTCGTGGATATAGGGTGCACCCACCTGGGCCGCCGAGCAGATGCACAAAAGGGCGAAAGCGCCCGCAAGAAGGAGTTTTCTGGTTTTCATAGGACGCATCGTTTATTTCGTGGTGAGGGTGAAGTTTTTGACAGGCTTGCCGGTGTCATCGATGAAGCGGCAGCAGAAATCGCTCATGCCGGGGCCGTTGATGACGGCGCACCAGATGACGTTGCGGCCCTTCTTGAGGGTCAGGCGCTGCGAGGCGCCGTCATCCATCACGCGGCGGCGGTCGCCGGACAGGATGAGGGCCTCTTCGCCGTTAACCCACCACATCGAGGCGGAGTTGGAGCCGGCGGCGAGACGCACGCCCGGGATGTCCTCTTCGCAGTTGACCACGGTCACGGCCCAGAAGATCACGCCGTAGCGGTCCTCGGTGAGGTTGGTGGCGAAGCGGAAGAGCTTGACATTGGGCATCTTGCTGTCGAGGGCATGCCATTTGAGGGTCACCTTCTTCTGCTCATACTTGGGGGCCTCCATCCCGAAGCCCATCGGACGGCCGCCCTGCAGGTTCACGGGCGGCTGGTATTCGACGGTCACCTTGACCTTGGCGCCGTCCTTGGGGAGGACGTCGCCCAACTGGCCGGGGAAGTATTGCACCCCGAAAGCCTCGCGGATGTAGCTGTCGGTGAAGACGGTGTTGGAACGGTTGGGTTTGCTGATCGGTTCGAGCAGCAGCCAGCGGCCCAGGAACCCCTGGTCGTCAGGGGTCGCCGTGGGCGTGGTCACGGGGACGAGGTACTTGTCGAGCGCAGTCGAGGAGTCAGCATAGACCTGGGCCCGGGCGACGGGGCCCGGCAGCAGGAGCGCAAGCGCTGCGGCAAGGAGGACAGGTTTGAAGATCTTTTTCATAATATGGATAAAAACGTTGTTTCAGCAGTGCCAAGTTACAACAATCTTTTGTCCGCCGGAAATGCGCTTTCGCGCATAGCGGATAATTAAAAGAAATAGACCCAAAAACGAAAGTCCTCCCCCGTGGGGGGCTATTTTTCGCAGACGAAGGCGAAGAAGCGGTCGATTTCCGCTTTGTCGCGGAAGCGGGCCAGGTAGGCCACGTCGCAGAGGTCGTCGGCGAGTGCGGCGGGGACGCGTTCGACCATCCGGAGGGCATCCTTGTAGCGGGCGAGGACCTCCTCGTGGCTGTGGCGGTAGGTCTTGCCGTCGCGGCGGCCTGCGTAGGCACAATAGTACTGGTCGCCCTGGGGTTTGCGGGCTTCGTCGAAGGCGACCATGTCCGCCCAGATCTGATAGACGTCCGTGCTGTGGGCGAAGTTCATCATATCCGGGGTATAGCCGCCCGGCGGACGCATATTGACCTCCAGGCCCACGTAGTCCCCCTTCTTGCCCAGACCTTCGCGGTCGCGGTCCAGTTGGAAGAATTCCAGGTGCACGAAACGGCTCTTGACACCGAAGGCCTTCACCGTGCGCCGGCCGATGGCGGCGAGTTTCGCGGGGACGGTCTTGTTGGTCCAGTAGCAGGTCTCCAGGTTGGCGTGGACGATGTCCATGATGGGGGTGGGGAAGATGGTGTTGTTCTCGAAGATGGGCTCGCCTTTCGAGTTGTAGATGGCGTCGTAGCTCACCAGCAGGCCGGTGATGAACTCTTCCAGCACGAAGGCGCCGGCGTCTGCGGTGTGGGCTTCGAACCAGGCTTCCAGCTCTGCGTCGTCGTGCATTTTGAAGGTGCCGGAGGCGCCCATTCCGTTGTCGGGCTTGGCGATGACGGGGTAGCCGGTCTTCTTCACGAAGGCTTTCACCTTGGCCTTGCCTTCCGAGACTTTGATCTGCCGGGCGGTCGGGATGCCGCCGGCGGCGTAGTATTTCTTCATCTCGGATTTGTTGCGGATGGCCCCGACCGCGTCGCTCTTGATGCCCGTCGTCACGTTGAAGTCCGTGCGCAGGCGGGCGTCCTGCTCCAGCCAGTATTCGTTGTTGGATTCGATCCAGTCGATGCGGCCGTATTTGTGGGCGAACCACGCCACGGCGCGGTACACTTCTTCGTAGTCTTCGAGGCTGTTTACTTTATAATAATCGGTCAGGGCGCGGCGCAGCTCGTCGCTGAGTTCGTGGTAGGGCGCGTCCGCGATGCCCAGCACATTCACGCCGTCCGCGCGCAGGCTCGAACAGAAGTGGGCGTACTGCTGCGGGAAATGCGGGGAAATGAAAATGACGTTCATAAAGGTATACACTTGGTTTTCGGCAGAGATCTGCCGCATGGTTCCGTTTGAAATCTCCCAGGCGGTGCCGTACAGGGCCTCGCGGCCGCCACGCTGCAGGATGTAGCCGCCGTCCGGGAAGGTGTAGAAGGCGTGGCGCCAGCTGTCCGGGAAGGCGACGTCTTCGAAGAGGCGCCGCCCGTCCACGCAGGCGTAGCGCACCTGGTCATAGTGGGGGACGATCCGGCGGGTGGTCAGGCCCAGGCCTTCCAGCCAGCGGCGGTACAGCGGGTCGGCGGCCTCGCCGGGCAGTTCGGGATGGGAATAGACCCGGTCCGCGCAGTTCATCGAGCCGGCGCTGCAGCCCATCACCAGGCCTTCGAAGTCCTGCAGGAGCGCGCGCAAGCCGATTTCGTGCAGGAAGCGGTTCTGCGTGGGGACGTGGCCGCCGCAGAGGATGATCCAGTCGGCGTCGCGTACCAGTTCGGGGGTCCGGCCGGCGTTGCGACGGTCCAGCATGGTGATGGCGGCGGGGAAGATGCCGGAGCGGCGGATGCACGCCGACATCGATTCCAGCACGTAGTCGGTGAAGGACCGGTCGTCCGGGGCGGCGCTGACCAGCAGGACCCGCGGCTCCGGGGGAAGCGCCCCCTGCACCGCGGCAAGCAGTCCGTTGTCGGTGGTGAAATGGTCCTCCCCCAAACGGGTCGGACTCCCTGTCAGAATCAGCGTCATCGCGCCTGCAAAGATAACACTTTTGCGCAACAACCCCACCCTCCTCCCGGGCCAGATGTATCCGCAACCCGGGCTTGACCCGGGATCTCATGTCATCCTGAGCGCAGCGAAGGATCTTTCTACACCAGGTGTCCCAAAAAAAACCCTTGTACGCGGTATTTGCGGATACCTCTCGGGCTTTGAAGCCGATTCCGGTGGTTTGAGGGGATAGGTAGCCAGTATTTTTGCACCAGATAGCGTTTTTCTGGACAACTCTTTATAAATGGAGTCAACTTTTCTTGTTCCAGGAGCGCTGGAGGGTCTCTCCGTTCCCGAGCCTGACGCCCCAGCACCTCCGGGCGTTTGAGACGTCCCTGATTCCGGGACGTCTCGTACGCCCAACCCTCATCCAAGGCCCGGCGGGGTGTGAATCGGGGTCTGGCGCACCCTTGTTGGTGAAGGTCCTCAAATTCAGTTGGGACCTTCACCAGCCAAAGTGCCCTGGAGCATATTCTGTGGCCTATTCTGCGGTGAAGGTCAGGGCAGAAAATGAGGACCTTCACCACGGGGAGAGACAGATCCTTCGCTTCGCTCAGGATGACAAAGGGTGCTCAGGATGACAGGGGTCAAGCCCGGGAGGAGGGGGAAAGAAGAAAGGCCCCGCTGTCTGCGGAGCCCTTTCTCGTTAGATGGAATCGGAGCGAAGCGACCGGGGGAGTTTGAGGGGAACACCCCTCAATCATCGCCGGACTAAGCTCCGGCCGGAGCTTAGTCCTCTTCCTTCTCGGCGGCTGCGTAGTCGGCGAGGAGCTTGGTCTGGACGTCGCCCGGGACCGGCTGGTAATCAGCAAATTCCATCGTGAAGGTGGCGGAGCCGGCGGTCAGGGAGCTCAGCGCGGTGGAGTAGCGATAGAGCTCAGCGAGAGGCACGCGGGCCTTGAGGATCGCGAAGCCCTTGTCGGCACCCATCTCACCGAGGATGCCGCGGCGGTTCTGCAGATCGCTCATCACGGCGCCCTGGTACTCGGACGGGGTCATCACGGAGACGTTGTAGATCGGCTCGAGGATCTTCGGACCGGCGTTGCGGAAAGCCTCGCGGAACGCGTTGCGGCCGGCGATGATGAAGGCGATTTCCTTGGAATCGACCGGGTGCATCTTACCGTCATAGACGAACACGCGGATGTCGCGGGCGTAGGAACCGGTAAGCGGGCCCTCGACCATGCGCTCCTTGATACCCTTGAGGATGGCGGGCATGAAGCCGAGGTCGATGGCGCCACCGACGACGCAGTTGTAGAACTCCAGTTTGCCACCCCACTCCAGTTCGGTAATGTCCTGGGTCTTGATGTTGAGCTGGGTCTCCTTGCCGCCGATCATGAACTTGGTGTTGAGATCGCCCTCGGCCGGGCAGACCAGCAGGTGAACCTCACCGAACTGGCCGGCGCCGCCGGACTGCTTCTTGTGGCGGTACTGGGCGTTCGCGACCTTGGTGATGGTCTCGCGATACGGCACCTTCGGGGCGAAGAGCTCGACATCGAGCTTATACTCATTGTTGAGGAGCCACTTGACGATGTTGATGTGCTGCTCGCCGTTGCCGCTGAGGATGGTCTGGCGGAGCTCCTTGGAGTACTCCACGACCACGGTCGGGTCCACGTTGGCGATCTTCTTCAGGGCATCGCCGAGCTTCTGCTCGTCCTGCTGGACCTTGGCCTTGATGGCGCAGCGGTACTTCGGAGCCGGATAGACGATCTTGTCGTACTTGATGCCGGAACCGGGCAGGGAGAGGGTCGTGTTGGACTTACCGTTCTTGAGCTTCACCGCGCAGCCGAAATCACCGGCGTGCAGGGAAGTCACAGCCTCCTTCTTGGTGCCGGCGACGGCGTAGATGGCGGAGAGGCGCTCCTTGTTGCCGGAGACGGGATCCTCGAGGTCGAGACCGCCGGTGATCGTGCCGCTCATCACCTTGAAATAGGACACCTCGCCGAGGTGCTGCTCCACATCGTTCTTGTAGATGAACAGGGACGGGGCGCCGTCCGGCTTCACGTCCGGAGCGGGGGCGACTTCCTTGACGAACTCGAGCAGGCGCTTGGTGCCGATGTCCTTCTTGGCGCAGACGCAGAAGACCGGATAAGCCTCGCCGGCGGATACACCGATATTCAGACCCTGGTGGATCTCCTCCTCGGTGAGCTCGCCCTCCTCGAAATACTTCTCCATCAGGGCGTCGTCGAACTCGGCGGCCTTCTCGATGAGGGCGGCGCGGGCTTCTTCGGCCTGGTCCTGGTACTCAGCGGGAATCTCGAGGTCTTCGCGGGTGCCGTTGGCGTCCTTGAAGTGGTAGTATTTCATCGTGAGCACGTCCACGAAACCGTCGAACGCCGTACCGGGGTTGACCGGGAACTGGACGTAGACGGCCTTGGAGCCGATGGACTCCTTGATGGAATTCTGGATGTTGTCCCAGTCGGCCTTCTCGCTGTCGAGCTGGTTGACGGCCAGCACGAGGGGCAGTTTCTTCTCATCGGCCAGGCGGAGGAAGTTCTCCGTGCCGACCTCGACGCCCTGCTGGGCGTTGATCACGAGGATGCCGCTTTCGCAGACCTTGAAGGCCGCGTAGGCACCACCGATGAAATCGTCGGAACCCGGCGTGTCGATGAAGTTGATCTTGGCATTCTGGAACTCTGCGTACAGCGGGGTGGCATAAATAGAACGCTGGTTGAGTTTCTCGAGTTCGTCGTTGTCGGAGAGGGTGTTCCTGTCCTCGACAGTGCCTCGCCGGTCAATCACCTTGCCCTCGAAGAGCATGGCTTCAGCCATCGTGGTCTTGCCGGACTTGGATGCACCGAGCAGGGCCACGTTGCGGATGTCTTTGGTAGAATAATCTTTCATTTGAACGTATGGAGTATTAATTTTTAGTCAAAATCGGTAAAGTTTGCAAAACTAATCATTTTTACAACCATTCGCAAATCAAATTGCTACAAGTGCATCCAAAGCTCCTCTCCGCTGACGCCCAGCAGTTCGAAAATCCATTCATCCAGCCATCCGGGCGCCACGTGCAGCCGCCGGCAGGCGGCGGGGAAATCGGCGAGGGAGTTGTCTGCTTCCCGAAGGTGGATCAGGGTTTGGAGGAGGTCGGTCGGGTTCGTTCTCATATCGCATAAGTTTTCGGCAAAAGTGGCTCACGGTTGCGAAAAAAACAACATCTCTCCGGGGGTAAAACGGGGGTAAGGACTTGAAAAAGATGTTTTTTATTCTCAAATGTTGTGAATTTCGCAACAGTGGTTAGTTTTTCCGACCAAAGAATCCCGATTGCATCATGTACCTTTGAATCGTGATGAAGGATTTCTTTCATAACAACCTTGTCCACGCCCGCGAAAAAGCCGGATTAACCCAAGAACAACTCGCGGAGCGTCTGGGCGTGAGCCGCTGGGTCATCGGGTCCCTGGAAGTCGGCCGTACGAACCTGTTCAACAAAAATATTCCCGGGATCGCCCGGGCTTTGGAAATGACGGAAGAAGAGCTCCTCTGCGGCGTGCCGGCCGAGACCTTCCTGCTCGACGAAATGACCCGCAGCGAGCGGGAGCGCGCTTTGATCGATGACTACGAGCGCCGACTCGCCGACTTGCAGAAACAGAATGCCGACTTGCAGAAACAGAAGGAAGAGTATGCCCGCCTCGTCCAAATGTTGAAGGACAGTCTCAACGCGGTGAACGACACCCTTCAGTATATGATGGGCCAGTCCCGGGAGGAGCAGTAAAAACCGCTTCTTTATTTTTTTTGTATATTTGTGGGACTATGGCCCACGAACCCCGTCTTCTCCCCTGTCTCGAAGCCGGCCGGCTGGAAGCCGGATGCGACGAGGCCGGACGCGGCCCCCTTGCGGGTCCCGTCTATGCCGCCGCCGTGATCCTGCCCGCGGATTTCCATCATCCGCTGCTGGACGACTCCAAGCGGATGAGCGAACGCGCCCGGGATCTGCTGCGCCCGATCATCGAGCGGGAAGCCGTGGCCTGGGCCGTGGAGGCTGTGAGCGCGGAGGAGATCGACCGCCTCAACATCCTCCGGGCGGCCGTGGAAGGGATGCGCCGGGCGGTGCGGCGGCTTACCGTACGTCCGGATTTCCTGTTGATCGACGGCAACTTTTTCCGTCCGTTTGACGACTATCCCTACCGGACCATCGTCCACGGAGATGCCACCTACGCCAGCATTGCGGCGGCCTCCGTGCTTGCCAAGACCTGGCGGGACGCGCGGATGCGCGAGCTCGCGCAACAATATCCCCAGTACGGCTGGGAGCATAATATGGGCTATCCGACCCCGGAGCACATCGCCGCCATCAAGGCGCACGGCTACACCCCGGAGCACCGAAAGTCCTTCCATCCCAAAGAGTTGGAACCAAGTTTATTTTAAATTCAATAAGATGAAGAGATTCTTATTAACTGTCGCCACCGCCCTCCTTTTGATGCCGGCCGCCCTGCGCGCCGACGAGGGAATGTGGCTCCTGCCGCTGCTCGAGAAGATGAACAGCGACGCCCTGCGCAACCTCGGCTCCCGGCTCACCCCGGAGCAGATCTACAGCGTCAACCAGTCATCCATCAAGGATGCCATCGTCCAGTTCGGCGGCGGCTGCACCGGTGAGATCATCTCCGGTAGCGGCCTGCTCGTGACCAACCACCACTGCGGCTACGGCAACATCCAGTCCCTCTCCACGCCGGAGCACAACTACCTCGAGGACGGCTACTTCGCCATGTCCCGCGCCGAGGAGATCCCCTGCCCGGGCCTGTCCGTCCGTTTCCTCCAGAGTATGACCGACGTCACGGATGAACTCGCCCGCGGCGCAGACCGCCAGGCGCTGATCGCGGCCGCCGAGCGCGCGAACCCCAACTGCCAGGTCCGCATCGTCAGTTTCTACAATAACAATGTCTACTACCTGATCGTCTCCAAGACCTACCGCGACGTCCGCTTCGTGGGCGCTCCGCCGGCAGCCTCCGGCAAGTTCGGCGGCGACACCGACAACTGGATGTGGCCGCGCCACACCTGCGACTTCTCGATGTTCCGCGTCTATGCCGACGCCAACAACGAGCCGGCAGACTACTCCCCCGGCAACGTGCCGATGCGTCCGCGCCAGTTCCTGAACGTCTCGCTCAAGGGCGTGCACGAGGGTGACTTCACGATGGTGATGGGTTATCCCGGCAGCACCCAGCGCTTCCAGACCGCTGCGCAGCTCGAGGATATGCTCGCCACCAACGATGTCCGCGTCGCCGCCCGCGGCGTGCGCCAGGACGTTCTCTGGAAAGCGATGCGCGCCGACGAGACCGTCGGCCTGCAGTACGCCAGCAAGTATTCCAGCTCCTCCAACGGCTGGAAGAAGTGGATCGGTGAGAAGGAAGCCTTCGAGGCCCTCGACATCATCGGCCGCGAAGAGCAGAAAGAGCGTGATCTCATGTCCTGGGTCAATGCCAATCCGACCCGCAAGGCCGCTTATGGCAATGCCATCGAGACGATTGCGAACAATGTTGCGCAGACGGCTGCGCCGAAGCAGGCCGCCGCGCTGATCACCGAGACCGTCAGCCGCATCGAGATCCTGAGCTTCGCCTCTTCGCTGAACCGCGTCCTGCAGTCTTCCCGCGGCGGCGGTCCGCAGGGTATGGGCGGCCGTCCGGCGATGGGCGGCGCTCCGGCAGGTGCTCCTCCGGCAGGCATGCCGGGTATGATGCCCGGTGGTGCCTCCCGCGCCCCGATGAGCGAGCAGGATATGATCAACGCGGCCGTGGAGCGGCTCAAGAACCAGTATAAGGACTACAACGCCGCCCTGGACCACGATGTGGCCATCGCGATGATCGACCACTACAAGGCCAACGTCAACCCGGCCGAAGCCATCAAGATCAACGGCAAGAGCATCCTGACGATGGATACCAAGAAGCTGGTCGACAACCTCTTCAAGAAGAGCATCTTCACCTCGCCGGAGAAGCTCACCGCCAAGCCCATCACGGCCAAGTTGCTCGCTTCCGACCCGGCCGTACAGCTCGCCGAGGCCATTTCCGCCACCAGCCAGCCGCTCACCCAGGCCGCCAACGTGGGCCGCGAGGAGCTGGCCGCCGCCACCAAGGCCTACAGCGCCGCCCTGCTGGAGTGGAACGCCGGCAAGCCCAGCTACCCGGATGCCAACAGCACCTGCCGCCTCACCTACGGCACCGTCAAGAGCTACGAGCCCAAGGACGGCGTCCTCTACAAATACTACACGACCCTCAAGGGCGTGATGGAGAAGGAAGATCCGGGCAATTACGAGTTCCGCGTCCCCGCCAAGCTCAAGGAAATCTACCAGAACAAGGACTACGGCCAGTACGCCAACGAGAATGGCGAGCTCGTGGCCTGCTTCCTGACCAACCTCGACATTACGGGCGGCAACTCCGGCAGCCCGGTGCTGGATGCCGACGGCAACCTCATCGGCCTGGCGTTCGACGGCAACTGGGAGGCGATGAGCAGCGATGTGATGTTCGAGCCGAACCTGTCGCGCAGTATCTGCGTGGACATCCGCTACGTCCTGCTGATGGTGGACAAGTTCGCCGGTGCGGGCTATCTGCTCAACGAAATGAACCTCGTGAAGAACTGATGACCCGCGAAGAGATTCTGCAAGCCCTGCGGGAGGTGCATCATCCCGGCCGCCAGGATCGCGACATCGTCGATCTCGGCATGGTGCACGACGTCGACATCCAAGATGACCGCGTGGTCGTCACCCTCGCTTTTCCGAAGCGGCGCGATCCGCTGGCCGAATACCTGATCGGGAGCACCCGCGCGGCCCTGGTCCGCCTCCTGCCCCTCGGCGTCACCGCGGAAGTCAAGACCGTGGTCGTCGAAGAGGAGAAGCCCAAGAAGAAGAACCTCAACCTCGGGCTGGAGCAGCTCGCAGAGGTGCGCCACATCATCGGGATCGCCTCCGGCAAGGGCGGCGTGGGCAAGTCCACCGTAGCCGTCAACCTGGCCTGTGCGCTCGCACGGATGGGCTACCGGGTAGGCCTTGCAGATGCTGATGTTTACGGTCCCTCGGTGCCGGTGATGACCGGCACCGAGGAGGCCGTTCCTACTGCCGAAATGGGCGGGGAGGAGGGCCAGGAGCTCTTCATCCCGCTGGAGAAATACGGCGTGAAATGGATGTCCATCGGGTATTTCGCGGAGCGGGGCCAGGCCTTGATCTGGCGCGGTCCGATGGCTTGCAGCGCGCTCAAGCAGATGATCCTGCAGGTCAAGTGGGGCCCGCTGGACTACCTGCTCATCGACATGCCCCCGGGCACGGGCGACATCCACATCAGCCTGGTGCAGGATGTCCCGATGGAGGGAGCCATCATCGTGACGACCCCGCAGACCGTGGCGCTCGCCGATGTCGAGAAGGGGGTCAATCTGTTCCGGGCCAAGGGGATCGACCGGCCGATTTTCGGCTTGGTGGAGAATATGGCCTGGTTTACGCCCGAGGCACATCCCGAGGAGAAGTATTATATCTTCGGCGAGGGCGGGGGCGAGCGGATGGCCCGCGAAATGGGGCTCGATCTGCTTGCGCAGATTCCGCTGGTGCAGGGGATTCGCGAGAGCGGGGATGCCGGGGAGCCGGTGGCCCTCGGGAGCCGTCCGGACGGTCTCGCGTTCCTCGAACTGGCCGGCCGCCTGTCGCAAAAACTCGGATAAGCCGCTCCCTGCATGGAAGTCCGCGCCAAAAAGGCCCTCGGCCAGCATTTCCTGACCGACCTGACAGTTGCCCGACGCATCGTCGAGGCGCTGTCGGGCGGCACAACGCAGGTCCTGGAGATCGGACCCGGAATGGGGGTTTTAACGCAGTATCTTTTAAAAAGAGAGGATATCGATCTGAAGCTGGTCGAACTGGACGGGGAGAGCGTGGACTACCTGCTGACCCATTTCCCGGGCATGCAGGGGCGCCTCTACCAAGCCGACTACCTGCGCCTGGACATCCACAAACTGTTCCCGGGCCCCTACTGCGTCATCGGCAACTTCCCCTACAACATCTCCTCCCAGATCTTCTTCAAAATCCTCGAAGACAAAGACCGCATCCCCGAAGTGGTCTGCATGATCCAGAAAGAAGTGGCGGAGCGCATCGCCGAGGGCCCCGGCAGCAAGACCTACGGCATCCTGTCGGTCCTGCTCCAGGCCTGGTATGACATCGAGTATCTATTCTCCGTCGGCTCCGGCGCCTTCGCCCCGCCCCCCAAGGTCCAGTCCGCCGTCATCCGCCTGCAGCGCAACGGCCGCACCGAACTCGGCTGCGACGAAAAACTGTTCAAGACCGTCGTGAAAACCGCCTTCAACCAGCGGCGGAAGACCCTGCGCAACGCCCTCAAACCCCTGTTGCCGGAAGGCTTCGACGCCTCCGACCCCGTCTTCGACCTGCGCGCCGAGCGCCTCAGCGTCGAAGACTTCATCGCCCTCACCCGCCGCCTCGACGGCTAAACATCAAAGGCGCCGAAAATAACGAAGTCCGGGGAGGTCCAGCCGAAGAGATGGGTCTCCTGGAAGACCGCGGACAGGCGGACCACTCCCATCGAGACGGATTTGGGGACCGTCACGATATAAATATCGTCGCGGTCGCTGAAACCCTCCCAGAGACGGACAGTGCAACCGTACCGATTCGCGAGAGCTTCCAGTTGGGCGCGCGTGGTCCCGACACTCAGTTGGACGGAAAAATGATCGCTCACCGCGAACGGATCGCTGCTCCCGTCCATCTCGTACATATAGCACAAGGTCTTCACACCGTCCTTATTCCGGAAACGTTGGAACTTGGCGTTGGAAATCCGGCCGTTGGACTGCAGGACGGCACTCCGTGCTACGCCGAGGCCGTCATAGGTCTCCGGCCCGGATGTCCGTCCCGGCCGGGTCCACGGGTAAAGGGACGGATCGCTCTGGACGATAGCCTGTTTCTCCGCTTCGGAGAGTCCGTCAGTGAACTCGATGTACAGCAGGTCGCGCCGCTCCGAGAGATATAATTTGTCGCTGAAGTAGTAGTAATACAACCCGTCCTTCTCCAACTTCGAGCAGCCTGCCAGCAGCAGCGGGAGGAGCAGGAGGTATAGAAAACGATGCTTCATCATATCTGTTTCTTAAATAACGGAGCGGGTTCCAAAAACTGCCCCGGGCGGGGGATCCCGGGTTAGGCCCGGGATGAGCTTTTCCGGCGCATGGCCGGGAGGGCGGCGCCGAGCACCGCGAGCAGGGCGGCGAGGATCAGCAGGATGGAACTGGCGCGGGAGATCGCCGCGCCGGTGCGGTAGGACGGCGGATCGAAACGCATCACCAGACCGTGTTCGCCCGCAGGAACCTGCGCGGCGCGCAGCAGGGTGCCCTCCAGTTCGATCGGAAGCACTTCCCCGGTATCTTCGACCGTCAGGGTCCAGCCCACGGGGTAATAGACCTCGCTGAAGACCAGGCGGGCGGGCGCGGGGGTGCTGTAGCGGTAACGAAGCTCGTTGGGAGCGTAGGAAGTCAGCTCGACGAAGGGAGATTCTTCGCTTTCGCTCAGACTGACAGGATCCTCCGCAAACCAGGCATTCCCCCTGGCGTGCGGATAGCGCAGCGGCGGCATCTCGTCGTCCAGGATGATGTAGCGGCAGTTCAGCGCGGAGAGGCCCGGGAGATCCGGCAGGGCCGCTTCGGCCTCCTGGAGCGTCTGGGCGCCGCCCACGGCCTTGGCCACCTGGCTGATCTCGCCAGTGAGCGTGCTCTCGATGAATTCCTGATAGCGCTGGAGCTTGGCGGGGGAGTAGCCGCCGATATTCTTGTGCCAATAGGATGGGTGCGAGTCGTTGAAGACATTGACCGTCAGGTCGAGCACGCGGAAGGACGGGTCGGTGTCCGCGAGGATCAGTTCGTCCACCGGACGCTTGTTAAACTGGCTCTGGAACGCCCGCGGGGAGACGAAATCGTCCGCGCCCAGGTAGCGCTTGCCCACGATCCCGAGGTCGAGCAGCACCAGCACCGCGATCAGCAGTGCGGCCGTCAGCCGGCGGCCCTGTCCCAGTTCGGGCTGCGTCGCAAAACTATTGGTGGCCGACTTCGGCACGAGCGTCCCCCACCAGAGCAGCGCGAACGCGGCTGCGATGAGGCCGAGCGAGCGCAGGGCGTCCACCACCAGCAAGTTCCGCCGGTCCGCCACGAGGGCATCCACCAGCACATCCGGCTGGCCGGCGTCCACGCTCCCGGTGAAGGATCCGGCGATGCCTGGCAGCAGGGCGCAGAGCAGGCAGAAGCCGCCCGTGATGGCCGCGGCGATCCAGCCTTTCTTCCGGAAGAAAGCGGCCGCTTCCGGCTGCCGCACGATGCGGTCCAGGGCCAGGAAGCCCAGCATCGGCAGGGTGAACTGCAGCACCACCAGCGCCATCGAGACCGTGCGGAATTTATTGTAAAGCGGGGCGAAGCGGTAGAAGAATTTCGTGAAGGCGAGGAAATGGCTGCCCAGGGCGAGCAGCACGGCGAGGACGGTCCCCGCCACGATCCACCACCGCTCCTTGCCCTTGAAGGCGAACAGGCCCAGCACGAAGAGGAACAGGGTGATGGCGCCCATATACATCGGCCCGGCGGTGAAAGGCTGCGGGCCCCAGTAGAGCGGCAGGTTCTTCGCGACCTCGCGGAGATTGGGCTGGCCGGCCCGCTTGAGCAGGTCGTAGGTCTCCGAGTGCTTGGGGTTGACCGCACCGGCGGACGAGCCGCCGTTGAAATTGGGTATCAGCAAGTTGGGCAGTTCCTCCCAGCCGTAGGACCAGGCCGTGGCGTAGTCCAGGTCCAGACCCTTGGCCCCCTCGCCCCCCTCGGCGGCCTGCGTGCTGCCGCCGCGCATCGAATAGGGTGTGTACTCCATCGTCGGGAGGAGTTTGATGGCATTGGTGGCGATGCCGGCGACGCCCAGGGCAAGCAGGAGGGCCGAGGCGGCGAAGAAGCGGGTCCAGGGGCGGGAGGCCGGCTCGGTGCGGGGCTTCCGGAGCAGCGAGACCACCAGGACGATGACATAGATCAGGATGAGCAGAGCCAGGTAGTAGGTGATCTGGGGATGGTTCGCCTTGACCTGGAAACTCAGGGCCAGGCCGAACAGGGCCGCCCCCAGCACCGTTCCCGGAAGCCAGCGGGCCTTGTTCAGCGCCTGTTTATAAGTATAAATCAGCGCGGCCAGGACCCACGGGAGGAAGGCGAGGGCCTGCATCTTGGTATTGTGCCCCACCTGGATGATCTGCAGATTATACGAGCAGAAGGTCACGGCGATCGCCCCGCCCACCGCCACGAGCGGATGGATCCCCAGGGCGAGCATCAGCAGCCAGGCCCCCAGCAGCGAGAGGAAGAGATAGGTGGCCGGACGGCGCCCTACCAGCAGGAAATCATAGATCTTCTGCGTCCAGTCGCCCTGCGTGGAAGCGTGAATCGTGGCCGTGGGCATCCCCCCGAACATCGACTCCGTCCAGGCCGTGGGGTCGTCGGGATGGGCGGCATTCCACTCCATCATCTCGTGCGACATTCCCTGCCAGCCGGAGATGTCGCTCTGGTTGACAATCTTGCCGCTCAGTACCTGCGGGACATAGGCATAGGCGAGGACGAGCAGGCCGACGACGATGCCGGCGTACAGGAGGATTTTCTTCTTCATGGCAGAATCTGTGTCAGTTGCGCCGTGAGGGCGCGGCGGGTATATTTCTCGATGCCCTCCGGCTCCGGATGCGGGGCATCCAGGAAGGAGAGCAGTTCATCTTTCTTGTCCCAGCCGAACATCTCTCCCGCGCCGGTATCGCGCAGGATCGCGGCGGCGGCGCCGTCTTCGTCGCCGATGCCCAGCACGGGCCGGCGGGCGGCGAGGTATTCGAAGATCTTGCCGGGCAGGACCTTGGCGTATTCGGGCTCCTGGCGCAGCGGGAGCAGCAGGAAGTCCGCCGCGCGCTGCTCGCGGACCGTCTCGTCGTGGGGCAGGTAGCCCAGGTCCACGAGGTTCTCCCCCAATCCGCGGGCGCGGATGGCCGCCGTGATGGCGGTGTCCACTTTGCCCGCCAGGCGGATCTGCAGGCGGCTGCGGAAATCCGGGTCTGCCGCGCAGCGTTCGGCGAGGGCGTCCCAGAGGTTCAGGGGGTTGCCGTCTGCGGCAAAGAGACCGGTGTGGACCAGGCGAATCTCCGTGCGAGGGCGTTGTGGAGCCGGGGCGTCCGGGTATTTCCCGGGCCATTTTTGCTGGCCCGGGAAAACCCGGACCCCAGGCGCGCGGGAAAAAGATTCGCCGGGAAAATCATCTTCATCGAAACCGTTGGTAATCAGGACCACCGGCGTCTTCGTCCGGGCGCGGAAGTCCGCGGCCACGGGCGGGCTGACGCTGATGACGGTGTCCGCCTCGTCCAGCACGGACTGCTCCAGGCGGTGATGCGCGCGGTCGGCGGCGGGGCCGAGCGCGAGGTGCTTATAGTAGAACATCTCGGTCCACGGATCCCGGAAATCCGCAATCCAATGCAGCCCGAGGGCCCTTTTCAGCCCCCGGCCGATCAGGTGCACCGAATGCGGCGGCCCCGTGGTCACGACGGCGTCCACGGGATGTTCGGCGAGGTATTTCTTGAGAAAACGCAGCGACGGGCGCACCCAGCCCACCCGGGGATCGGGGACGAAACAGTTGCCGCGGACCCAGAGGGAGAGGCGCTGTTTGATTGACTTCTTCTGCGCGTTGACAGGATTGACTTCCCCTTCCCCCATTTTCCCGCCGGTCAGGCGGCGATAGATCTCGTAGGGCTCCAGAATACGGGTTTTCAGGACCTCCGCGCAGGCGGGAATGTCATCCAGCAGACTCTCGTCACGCGCCAGCTGTTCGGGATTTTCCGGAGTATAGACCACCGGCTGCCAGCCCAGCTGCGGCAGGTATTTGCTGAACTTCACCCAACGCTGGACCCCCGAACCGCCGGTCGGGGGCCAGTAATAGGTGATGATCAGCAGGCGTTTCATCGCTTGTAGCCTTCGAGGTTGGCTTTGACGGTCTCCCACTTGTAGTAGGGACCCTGGAACGGTTCCAGTTTGCGCAGCAGGCGTTCCTGCTCCTGGTAGAGGAACTTCACCAGGACGTCGCCGGCCTTGTTTTTATAGAAGATCATCTGGAGGTTGCTGGCCATCGGGATGTTCCAGAAGCCAAGCCAGTTGTCGCAGACGTCCTCGGTGGCGTAGCGCTCGCCGACCCCCTTGATGCCCAGGTAGCTCACCAGGGCCATCAGCGGGTAGTCGTGGCCGAAACGCAGGTCGACGGCCGGGTAGCCCGTGGCGATGGCCTCCTCGGCCTTTTCCACGATGTCATCCACGCAGGACTTGGCCAGCGGGACGCGCTGCATACCGGCCTCCAGAGAGTTGCAGTGTCCCTGGTAGAGGCTCAGGTTGCTCTGGGCCCAGCGGCGGTAGAGGGCGTCGAAGGGCAGGAAGCGGAAGAGGTTGTCTTCGATGTCGAAGTCCTCGGCGATGATGGCCGTGTTCCAGACGTCGTCGGTCAGGTGCCGGGGGCTCTTGACGATGCGCCGGGCCCGCACCGGGTCGGTGAACAGGGTCGAGAGCACGCCGAGCGTGTCGTCCGGCAGGCGATGCAGCCACTCGCGGCCCTTCAGGGAGGCGGGCGCCGTGAGCATCTGCCAGCCGCGTTCGTTGTCCAGGTAGTCCATGAACTTCTCGCCCGTGTCCGGCTGGATGTCCAGCTTGGGGTTCAGGCGGACCAGCGAATTGGTGAAGGCGTTCATGCTGATTATGCAGCGCTGGACCGTGCTGGAGAAAGCGCGGACGTGCTTTTCTCCCTTGAACACCTGCGGATAGCGCTTATACATCCGTTCGGCGATGGCGGCGTGTTCACGCACGCCGCGGCGCGACAGGCGGCCGTCCATCCCGTCCCAGCCGGCGAGTACCGCGCGGGCGGCGACGAGCAGGGAGTCGGCGCCCGGCGTCAGGATGCCGGCGGCCCGGCCCTGTTCCAGGACGGCGATGACGCCCTCGTAGTGGGTTCCGCCCCAGTTGGAGCGGGAACCGTGACGGCCGTAATGGCTGATATAAAATGGTTTATATCCTTTCGGCGCCGGCGTGTCCCGGATGGGGAAGAATTCGTAGGAATTGGTGTTGTTGCCGGCGCGGGTCGGCTCGGCCAGCAGGGCGCGGACCGCCGCCTCGGAGCGATGCGGCTGGGCAAGCGCCGCCGCGGCTCCCAGGGCCAGCAGGGCCGTCAGGACGAGTAAAAGTTTTTTCATATTCCTTGTCGTTTTCGTAACTTACAAAGATAACGCTTTTTTTCAGAACTCCCCGAAGGGGTGGGGGTGCGGGTTTTTTTGTTATTTTTGCAGGAGATAACCAATCTGAGTCCGATATGCGAAAAGCTGTTTTATCCGTTAGTTTTATGTTGGCGCTGTGCCTCAGTGCCGCCGCCCAGTCCCTCATCAAGAGCTGGGAAGGCATCCACCCCGGCGACGTCCCCACCCTCGAGCAGGGCTACAAACTGCCACCGGCCGAATACGCCAGCCACATCCTCTGGGGCTGGGAGGGCGCGATGGACGCCAAGATCATCAAGCAGGACCTGGACCTGATGCAGAGCGTCAATACGCGGGTGATCAACATCGAACCGGGCTACAATTTCCCTTATGAATACCTTTCCGACGGTTGGTGGAAGATGGTCAAGACCGCCGTGGGCGAGGCGAAGAAACGCGGGATGAAGGTCTGGCTGATCGACGACGCCAAATACCCCAGCGGCTTCGCCGGCGGCAAGTTCTCCCGCGAACGCCCCGACCTCAAAATGTGGGCCCTGATCCAGCTGGACGAAGCCTGGGAGATCCCGGCGGGCGGCGAATTCGCCGGCCGCGAGGTGCCCCTGGGCGCCGTCAGCGCCGTGGCCGTGAGCCCCGGACAGCAGAACCGCCAGCTCGAGATCCAGGACGGCAAACTCACGTTCAACGCGGGCATCCACCCCTGGACCATCCGCTTCGCGGGCTACGCCCACAAGAGCGGCGACACCCGCGCGGTCAACCATCCCACCCGCGGCAAGGACACCACCAACTTCCTGCACGACCACCTCAACCCCGAGGCCGTGGACCAGTTCATCGAATGGACCCACGCCGCCGCGACCAAGGCCCTGGGCAAGGAAATGGGCCAGACCGTGATGGGTTTCCGCGGCGACGAGCCGGAGTATATGTACACCCCCTGGACTCCGAAGATGACGCAGATCTTCATCGAGAAAAAGGGCTATGACCCCACCCCGTACTATGCCTCCTTCTTCGCCCCCACCCGCACCGAGATGGAGAAACGCGTCAAGGCCGATTACTTCGACGTGTGGTCCGAATTGTTCGCCGACACCTTCTTCAAACGCCAGGCCGACTGGCTCGGCGAGCACGGGATGGCCCACATCACCCACCTCAACAACGAGCACCAGATGCCCGTCAACATCGAGGCGAACGGCAACTTCTTCCGCGTGCTCAACCGCGTGCAGGTCCCCGGCGTGGACGTGATCAACAACCACGTCGGCCCGGGCGTGGACAACGACTTCCCGAAACTCGCCTCCTCCGTGGCCCACGTCTATGGCAAGCCCCGCGCCTTCAGCGAGACGATGGGCGCCGTGCGCGGCGACCTCAAGACCAGCAAGCAGGTGCTGAACTACCAGTTCGTCCGCGGTATCAATTATTTCGAATACAACTTCTGGAGCAGCAAGTCCCAGACGGCCGAATCCCTCGCCGGCCGCCCGCACATGGCGGAACTGAGCGACTACATCAACCGCACCTCCTACCTCTTCTCCATGGGTGTGCCGGGCGCGCGCGTGGCGATGTACTACCCCATCCAGTCGATGTGGCTGGGCAACAACCAGGTCTATTGGGACCTGTCCGAACTCTCCCAGCTGCTGATGATCCACCAGACGGACTTCGACTATGTGGATGACGACGCCTTCCTGGAGGCCCTCACCGTGGGTCCGGGCTACCTGGAGAACAAGAGCGGCCAGAAATATTACACCCTGATCATCCCGCCCGCTGACGTGATCTCCGAGCGGGCCTGGGCCGTGATCGAGGAATTCGTCTCCCTGGGCGGAGAACTGCTCTTCTGGGGCGGCCGCCCTTCGTACCTCGTCGGGCGCAGCTTCACCCAGATGAAACCCTTCCCCGACTGCCCGCAGGCCACCTACGAGCCCCTGATGCGCTGGACCGCCCAGGTCAGCGCCGCCCTCCCGGAGCCGGAACTGCGCATCCGCGCCGAACGCCCGGAGGGCAGCTACCTGACGGGCCCGACCTCCCCCTGGCGCGTGCAGCCGCGCCCCGCGCAGGCACGCCCCGCCGCGCAGACGCCGCCTCCC